>OIAH01000097.1_pt1 | contig 43723 bp, 35 predicted proteins | sample 1580711 | NCBI WGS metagenome assembly OIAH01 (sample SAMEA3882556, study PRJEB24775) | human gut metagenome | biome: human-associated habitat; feature: intestine environment; material: feces | place: Netherlands | collected 2009/2010
TCGGCTTTCCAATATGTTCATTCATCCCGGCCTCCAGACATGCTTTCCGATCTTCCTCAAAAGCATTTGCCGTCATGGCAATGATTGGAATCTTTTTGGCATCTTCACGTTCCAGCATACGAATTGCTTTTGTTGCTTCCAGCCCATCCATGACCGGCATCATCACATCCATGATGATGACATCATACTCATCCAACCTGGAATTCTGAAATATTTCAAATGCCTCTTTTCCGTTTTTCGCTTCTGTAATGTTCAGATGCTCCTCCTCCAGGATTGCATGGGCTATCTCCATATTAATGACATTATCTTCAACAAGAAGCACCCGTTTTCCTGACAGATCCATATCCTGTGAGTAGCTGTCCTTCTGTGAATCATTATTTTCAACCAAATAATCTATTTCAAATGGAACCGTAACCGTAAACGTGCTTCCTACATTTTCTTCGCTTTCCAGTTCTATCGTTCCACCCATCCGTTCAACAATATCTTTGACAATCGAAAGTCCCAGACCGGTTCCCATCACAGCACGTTTATGTGTCTTGTCCACCTTATAATAGCGGTCCCACACATAAGGAAGTGCCTCTTTTGCAATACCATCCCCACTGTCTGTCACTTCGATCCGCACCTTATCCCCTGAAATTTTCTGACGTACCCACACCGTTTTATCTTTCCCGGTATAATTGATCGCATTGTTGATCAGGTTGTAGATTACCTGATAAATCTTGTATTCATCTGCTTTTACCTGTACTTTTCCGTCATATTCGAAATGAATACAGTAGCCATCCTGCTCTTTTAATTTATTGTAGCGCTCTAAAACAGATTCGATGCTCTCTGTCAGATTGTATACTGTGTCATTTTTTTCCATAACACCAGCCTGAAGTTTTGACATATCAAGCATATCATTCACGAGATTTGTCAGGCGCCCGGCCTCATCGATCACTACCTGGACATTTTCCGGTGTATTTTCTCCCGGAAGATCCCGCATGACCTCTGCATAGGCAATGATCATCGTAAGGGGTGTCCGCAGATCGTGCGATACATTTGCGATCAGTTCCCGCCGCAGGGACTCATTTTTGCCAAGTTCTTTCGCCGTTGCATTGAGCGTGTCGGACAGTTCCGCCACCTCACGGTAATCTTTCCCCTCAAAACGCACATCAAAATCTCCCTTGGCAAGTGCTTTCGCCGACTCATTGATCCGGATCAGTGACTTGGAAATCTGTCTGGATATTAAAAGAGCGATCCCCAGTGAAAGCAGGATCATGATCACAGTGATCCATATCAGTTCGATCCGCAGTGTATTAACAGTTGCATCCACCGGAGTAAGCTGCGTATTGACCATCAGAATCTCTTCCTGACCGTCACACTCTACAATTTTTACATAGATCACACTTTTGATGTGTTCCTGTCCGCGTTTCTGCAAAGAACCGTGGAATCCGGGTCCATCTGCCACATCTTCTGGTTCCGGCATATCTTCACTCCAGAATTCCGGATTGATCCCGCCCTCATATTCGATTTTAAAAATCCCGCCATGTTCTTTTGCCTGTTCATAATAATACTGTACCTGTTCCGACGGCATATCCGCAAGTCTGGAATTTACAATATACTCTGCGCTGCAAATCTCATTTCCATCCGTATTTGTCACATAGACTGCCATATTATTTTTCGCTGCAATGTCATGGATCAGAGTGTCTTTATCATCCTCATCCGAGGTCAGTATATTTGCAACCGCCGACGTGACCTGCTCTGCTTCCCTGCTTTTGATCATGGTGTAGAACGAATCCAGATAACAGATCTGGATCAGCCATAACACGACAAGAAGTATTCCGGTAAAGACAAGCAGATAGGTAAATACTCTCCATTTAATACTGATTTTTTCATGTTTCAAACCGGTATCCCACCCCTCTTAATGTCACTAAAAATTTGCGGTATTCACCCAGACTGCTCCGTAAAAGTTTGATATGGGTATCTAAGGTCCTGTCATCACCATAATAATCATACCCCCATACCTCTGTGATCAGTTTTTCACGGTCAAGTGCAATATTGCGGTTTCTTACTAAATAAAACAAAAGTTCGTATTCTTTTGGCGACATTTCCACACGCTTGCCATCCACAGTCACAGTTCGTCCGGTAAAATCAACAACCAGACCTTCTGCCTGAAAGATCTCATGTCCGTCCCGTACGTCTTTTTTATTGTTTCTGCTGATTACAACTTTTACGCGCATCATAAGCTCACGTGGCGAAAACGGTTTTACCACATAATCGTCGATTCCGAGTTCAAATCCATGGATCTTGTCATACTCCTCGCCGCGTGCCGAGAGCATAATGACAGGGATCTCTTTGAACTTGCGGATTTCCCGGCAGGTGGAAAAGCCATCCAGTTCCGGCATCATCACATCCAGTATGATCAGATCAAAATCTTCTTTCCGGCAGATTTCAACTGCTTCCATTCCGTCATGTGCCTCCGCGATCTCATATCCTTCAAATTCCCCATATTTTCGAATGATCGCACGGATCTTGTCCTCATCGTCTACAACTAAAATACGTTCCATAACGTCCCATTTTCTCCCACAAATTGACATTTTTTCTATTCATTACTATAACCGGCTTATGTGATGGCTGTGTGACTGCCATCTGATCAACATCTTAAATATGCAGGAATTTTTCCCTAGCAGTCTTTAAACTGTTCTGAAACCACAAAAAAGATCCAAGGAAAATCACAAGTTCCAGCAGCGTCAGTTTTCCTAAGAAATTTGTGAGTTCGTTGATGATACCAATCAGTCCCACCAGTGCCACGATTCCTCCAAACACCGCCTCTCTCCAGTAAATAAATGCAATAAATCCCGCCGTATCCTTACATTTTTTCATCTCTTCCTCAGCGATCACCATAGCATTGATCCTGCCGCTTTTTTTCATCTGAAGTGACGATATCACCATATAAATCCCAAAAAGCAGAATCACTGCGTCAAATACAAGCATTACTTTCATTTTAAACCTCCAGCATAAAAATTCTTATTTTGACATTCTTTTTGTCCCATATTTTTATTATAAACACAATATAAAATTGGTGCAACTGAACATTTTGTTTTGTTTTTTTACATAAAATCCCATATTTTCGGTCAAGAAACATTGAACTCTTGCGCCGATTAGTGTAAAATAAAAATAACATACTTATAGATGGGGGCAAAAAACCATGAAATTTGATGACACAAAAATTCTCATCAGTGACGATTCTATTTTAGCAAGAAAACAGTTAAAGGATATCCTCTCCCAGTTTGGCACACCAACATTTTTAGAGGCTGCAAACGGACAGGATGCTATTGATATTTACAAAAAGGAATCCCCTTCGCTTGTATTTCTTGACATCGTTATGCCGATCAAAGATGGCAATGCTGTCATACATGAGATTACTGATTTTGATCCAGATGCTACTATCATTATTGTCTCTTCTGTTGGTACGCAGTCCCAGCTCCGCGAAGCCATTGAGGCAGGTGCCAGTGATTTTATCCAGAAACCGATCAATGCGGATCAGATCGAACATATTATTACTTCAAGATTTGAAGGGAGATAGACATGTACGCTCAATTTTTCGGAAACTATTTATTATCACACGGGATCACAAAAGAACAGCTGATGCATGCCATGCAGGAAGCAAATAACGAACATCCAAAATTAGGAACCCTTGCCATGCATGCAGGCTATATGTCAGCCAGTGAAGTGGACCGCGTAATTATCATGCAGACACATGAAGACAAACGTTTCGGTGAACTTGCCATCCGGGAAGGTTATCTGACAGAAGCTCAGGTTACGGAGCTGCTGCAGACACAGAATCCTAATTTCTTACTTCTTGGTCAGGCATTATTAAATGATGGTGTTATTAATAATGAGCAGCTCCAGTCTCTCATCATCGGTTATCAGTCTGAGAATGAACTTTACGATGCAGATATGTCCGCTGAAACGAAGGATATTGTAGATCACCTTGTAGAAAATTTCTTTGTTATTGCTGAGCGTCCGCTTTCACCTGGAGAGCTTTCTTTCCTGCATCTCTTATTTAACGATCTCGTTCGTTTTATCGGGGATGATTTTTCACCGGTTCGCCCTGAACTTTGTAAAGAATATCCGACAAACTATTGTATCAGGCAGCAGATCAATGGTAAATTTTCCATTCGTACTTATATCGATATGCCGGAAAGCACCTGCATTGCATTTGCATCCCGTTATGTCAATGAAGATTTTCACAGTTTTGACGAATATGTACAGTCTTCTCTCGAAGATTTCTTAAATCTCCATAATGGTCTGTTCAACGTTAATATGTCAAACGAACAGGGGCTTGAACTGCAGCTTGATGTTCCAAATGTTGTCACAGATGAACTGGTCACATTTGAACACGAGGCATATATGTTACCGATTGTTTATTCATTCGGAACAATACATTTTATATTTGAGTTGATTCATAATGAACTGTAAACAGGTACATCATAAACAATAGAGTGACTGTTATTATGAACAGTAAAAACGGCTGTGCCTTTGGGCACAGCCGTTTTCTATTCTTTTTACATTCCGAGGAACTGTTTTACAACCTTTGGCATCTCTTCTACTTCGCATACCGTCTTATGACGTACCTCAGCACTACGGATCTCCTCAATTGCCTGCGGGATTTTTATGTTACCGATCTTGCTTAATTCATCCACTAATTCAAACTCTGATAAAGAATCATATTTTGGATCAATGGCATCCATAACACTTCTGCTGAATTTAAATGGGCTGGCTGTGGAAGCGATCACAGTCTTTGTTTCCGCATCATTTGTGTCTTTTTTGTACTTGTGATATACGGATGCAGCAACTGCTGTGTGTGTATCAATCACATAACCGGTTTTCTCATACAGATCGCGGATGGTATCCGCAGTTTCTTTCTCACTCGCATAATTGCCGTAAAAGTCAGCAAGTTTCTCTTTCATCTCTGATGTAATCTCGTATTTACCAGTTGTATTAAGCTCTTTCATCAATGCCGCATTCTTAGCTGCATCCTCTCCGGCAATACGGTAGATCAGACGCTCTAAATTACTGGAGATCAGAATATCCATAGAAGGAGAACTTGTCAGCATAAATTCACGGTTCTTATCATATGTGCCTGTGGAGAAGAAATCATAAAGGACTTTGTTCTCATTTGAAGCACAGATCAGTTTTGCAACCGGGATTCCCATATTTTTTGCATAAAATGCAGCCAGGATATTTCCAAAGTTACCGGTAGGAACCACAATATTAATCTTCTCATCTTTTGCGATCACACCGTTTGCATATAATTTTGCATATGCATAGACATAATATGCGATCTGCGGAACCAGACGTCCAATATTGATCGAGTTTGCAGAAGAAAACTGATATCCTGCAGCATCCATCTCCTTTGCAAGTTCTGTATCTGAAAACATTTTCTTAACGCCGGTCTGTGCCTGATCAAAGTTACCGTGGATACCGACAACAAAGGTATTATCACCTTTCTGTGTTACCATCTGTTTTTCCTGTACCGGACTGACACCATTCTTTGGATAAAATACAATGATCTTCGTTCCCTTTACATCTGCAAATCCTGCCAGTGCTGCTTTTCCGGTATCGCCGGAAGTAGCAGTCAGGATCACAATATCATTTTTGACATTGTTCTTTCTTGCAGCAGTGATCAGAAGATGTGGCAGAATGGATAATGCCATATCTTTAAAAGCTATCGTCGGACCATGGAACAATTCAAGATAATATGCACCATCCGCATCCACCAACGGTGCAATCTCTTCTGTATCAAACTTACTATCATAGGCAGCATTAATACAGTTTTTCAGTTCCTCCTCTGTATAATCTGTCAGAAACAGTTTGAGCACTTCATAGGCAGTCTCCTGATAAGTCATCTTAGAAAGTTCTTCCATGCTTACATCCAAAGACGGAATCTCAGTCGGTACATATAAACCGCCATCATTTGCCAGTCCTTTTAAAATTGCCTGTGATGCTGTCACTTTTTCATTTGCGTCTCTTGTGCTTGCATACATTAATTCCATTTTCTTCGTCCTCTTATCTTTTTATTCATCGTAATCAAATTTCGGGGTTCTAATACTGTTCGGTATTATATCAATACGTTTTCGTATGATTCCCAATACTTTCTAAACATTATATAGGAAACGATTGCTTCATGTCAATGCTTTAACGTATGAAAATATTATTTTACCAAAATTGCAGCCGGTTGCATCCTGCTTCGAAACGTGATATGCTGAATACAACTCACTAATGCACCATAACATTTTTTGAAATGGAGAATTCTTATGTTAAAAGGCGTTTTTCCTGCCACAAAAAAAGATGGAACCATCTACTATCGTACAAGCATCAATTATTCCGGCAAACACATCAGCCTTGGAAGTTTTGCTTCAGAAGAAATGGCGCATCTGGCTTATAAGGAAGCATCCCAGACTCTTTCTGACGCCGTCATAACCATTGACAATGTCTATTCACACAAAAATATTCTCCCTCATGAAAAAATCATCATTCTGCTTAATTTCCGGGACAATGGACTTTATTTTAAAAATCCGATCTATCTGCGCAAAGGATATTTCAGCTATTTTCTTTCCGAACATGAGGAATTAAAATTTGATATTGATGATCTTTTTTATTATTCCAGCCATAAGATCCAGAAGCGGCAGGGACATCTTTTTGTCAGTGATTACGGAATGCAGTATTCCATTCTTTCACGTTATGGGATCCGTCCATACGCGGTTGCCGGAAGAGATTATCAGTTTGTAAATGGAGATTCTTACGACTATCGCTATGCCAATATTCTTGTGATCAATCGTTTTCACGGTGTCTTGCGTCATATCGTGAAAGGGATCACAAAATATCGCACAATGATCCACATCAATGGCAATTATCTTGTCGGCACTTATTCCAGTGAGGAAAAGGCTGCCGTGGCATATAACAAAGCCGTAGATCTCGCAAAGGCTGCCGGAATCAAAAAGGATTTTCCCGAAAATTATGTTGATACACTCCCGCCAAAGGAATATGCAGAAGTTTATACGAAAGTAAAGCTGTCTGAACGTTATCTTTCCTATTTAGAAGAATTTTCAAATAGCCCAGCGTAAGTTTCTTGTATCTTCCACTTAAAAGTAGTACAATAGAACCAAAGTTTTTTCACCATTCCTACTGAATAACTATATATAAGAGGAGACTTTATTTATGAAGCAAACCACTTTCAGCGATCTTGAACGAAATAATAAAACCTGTATGTATGCACATCTGATTGATTCAAGTATCATGACACTTTTCTGTATCCTGCAGGCGCTTTCCGGACTTCAAACCTGGGGATATATCATTATCTTCGCAGTTTTGGGTTTTGGACCGGTTATTGCAGAGTTTTTCTTTTGGAATAAGTCACATGAAACACCCGCGATCCAGCATCTTGTTGCCATCGGTTTCGCTGTTTTTTACAGTTTTGCAATCTTCACTGCAACCAACGGTCTCGTATTTTTATTTGTTATCCCGATGATCTTAATCATCTCAGTTTATAATGATGCCAAATACTCTCTCATAATCAATACCGGAACAGTCATCGAAAGTCTCATCATTACAATTATGGGGGCTCAGACCGGAAAGTTTGGCTACTCCGGACAGGACAATGCCGTGATCCAGGTTGTCATCATGATCATGGTCGGTATTTATTCTTATTTTACATCACAGACATTAAATATCAATATGGCACAGAAAATACAGCATGCAGAGGAATCACAGTCACAGTCCGAAAAACTGCTGGCAAACCTCTCTGAATTATCAGACCACGTCAATCAGAAGATCAACAGCATCCATCAGGAGCTTGATAAATTGAGCACTGCAGCTCAGACCACACAGCATGCAATGCAGGAAGTATCAAGCGGTGCTGCCGAAGCAACGAATGCCGTAATGGAACAGGGTTCCCAGACACAGGAAATTCAGGATAAGATTGTGATCGTCAATGATGTAACACAGCAGATCGATGCAAACATGAAACACACTTTAGATATCGTGACAGAAGGCAGTAGTTCCATGCAGCTTCTCGCCAGCCAGGTAGATACCTCTGTCCAAAACAGCGTGGATGCCGCATCAAAGTTAGAAACTCTGAACCATTACATGGAAGAAATGCATTCTATCGTGGAACTGATCGGCGGTATCACTTCCCAGACCAGTCTGCTTGCATTAAACGCAAGTATTGAAGCTGCAAGAGCCGGAGATGCCGGGAAGGGATTTGCAGTGGTTGCATCAGAGATTACCGGAATGGCTTCCCAGACAAAAGAAGCAACTGTAAAGATCACGGAACTGATCCAGAATGTTACTTCAGCTATCAACGAAGTTGTCACAGTCATCCAGCAAATGATCGATGGAATCAATCAGGAAAAAGAAAGTGCTAAAAACACGGCAAACAGTTTCTCCTCGATTCAGGAAAACACGCTCTCCATTCAGAGTGGTATCCAGAACCTGACCGTAAGTACCTCAGAGTTAAAAGATGCAAACCAGGTCATTTCTGATTCCGTCCAGACACTCTCTGCCATCTCAGAAGAGCTTACTGCTCATGCACACGAAACATTAGAAGCCGAAAATAAAAATACAGATATCCTTGATACTATTGCCTCAAAGATGCAGGAGCTTGTAATATTTACACAAAATCAGTTTTAAATCTATTTGATCAAAAAACATCCGGCAGACCTTTTTTAGTTGCCGGATGTTTTTTATGTCATATAATATTGGCAGGAAACGTAATGTCACCTTTTTACTGCTTTTTATGCAAACCAATTCTATTTGCTTAAATATTTTCTACCGCATCACGCAGTTCATCTGCCATACTCTGTACACAGGATGTCTGTGACGAAATTTCCTCCGATGTTGCTGCAATCGTTGCCACCTTCTCATTCATTTCATTGATATTTTCAATCAGATCTTTGATAGAATCAATGCTTGCATTAATCTTAGGAATGATTTCTTCTGCTTTTGCATTGTTCTCTACAATCAGTTTTTTCGTCGAATCGGACAATTCACGTATCTCACTTGCAACTACTGCAAATCCACGTCCAGCCTCTCCAGCCCTTGCCGCCTCTATGGAAGCATTCAGGGAAAGAAGATTTGTCTGCCCTGCTATGGAAGAAATATCCTCATTGCTTGCTTTATAAATATTGATAAAATCAGACATCGTTGCCAATGAACTGTTTAACTCCTGACAGAAATTGGAGATCTCCTGAATATGCTGTGCAAGCGTGGTCGCCTCATTTGCCGAAGTTTCATTCGCGTCACCCAGCTGATCAATATTTTCACTCAAAGATACAAACTGTTCTGTAATATCGGCAAGTTTCTGATTATGAATTTCTTGTTTCTGCTGTTCCTCTTCCATCAGATTCTGGATCTTTTCTTTTTCATTCTCCGCAACACTCTTGACATAATGTACACAGTTTTCCTTGACATTTACACCATTATAAATTGCCCTTGCCATATTGCGGCAGGAAGAATAACCACAGGACTCACAATTCATTTTCTGGCTGGCAGCATCCGTCTTATTCATGGAAGCAAAAATCTCCTGCATTTCATGCTCCGCAGGCTCTTTAATCTCAACACTTTTGTTTGTATATTTGCGTACAAAATCATTGATATCTAAATCTTCAAATGCTTTCATCAGATTTACCAAACGATCCTTCTCCGGTACGGATTCGTCCCATGGTGAACCATTCTTTGTCTTCTTGCCAAACAATCCTCTTTTCGCGTCTGCTCCTGCATTTGCCGTTTTGTTTCTCATATCACTGAGTGTGAGCATAACATCATCCGTATTGCGCTCTAACTCAGTAGCTGTTCCATAGATGCATCCCTTAGAGCAGTTTAAAATATCGACCATAAACGGCTGTCTCTTATTCTTTTTGATACGTTCTAAATACTCATGCAGATAGCGATAGGCTTCCTTTTCGCCTTCTACCTGTCTTACCACCTGTTCTTTTCCAAGGAAATGTTCTACGTTTTCTCTTAAACCACCCGGCATCGGATAAAGAGCACCCATGCCATATTCCAGTTCGTCCTCATATTCCTTACAGCCCTGATATTTATTTCCAATCGTTTCAAAAAGCTTTTTAAATGTCACATTATATTTTACATAGCCATAGCAATTTGGATCTGTAATCTCTGTCTTCTTTGCGATACAAGGACTGATAAATGCAAGTTCATCATCACATTTTAAATATTTTTTTATGTAAATTGCCATACACATCATCGGACTATGAATCGGCATCATTTTCGGCAGTAATTCCGGAATATATTTTTCCACATAATTGACAACTGCCGGACATGGCTGGGAAATGCCACCCAGAAACTGATGTTCTGTAATATATTTTAAATATCCCCATGTCGTGATATCTGCACCGAAAGAAACACTGTAAATATGATTTACACCTTTTTTCTTCAGATATCCAAGTACCTTTTTATACTCATGCGGATAATTTGCCAAAAATGCAGGAGCTAAAATAACAGAAATCTTTTTTCCTGCTTCTAATGCTGTAAAAAATGATTTTGTGTCATCCTGATATTCTCTGGCATTATGCTCACATGCATCAAAACATGCCCCACATGCAATACATTTTTCAGAGTCAACTGTTACCTTTCCTGCATCTGTTGCAACATTGGCGATCAGCACCGGACAATCTCTTACACATTTGTTGCATCCGGTACAATTATCATTTGCGTAAATAAGTTCCATTTTGTCCACCCGCTTTGTATAATTTTCACAAAAAATATATTGTTATAGTGATATTTTATCATATTTTTGTGTTAATAACAATTTTTTATCACTTATTTTTTTGAATGTTTATAAAATAATATACAAAAGAACAGACCGCTTTGAGCAGCCTGTTCTTTTGTTCTTCTAATTGTACTTAAATTAAAGAATAATCTTCTTCGGACATTTCTGTGCACAGATACCACATCCGACACATTTTTCCTGATCAATATATGCTACATTGTCAATGACATGTACGGCATCCTTCGGACAGTTCTTCTCACAGAGATGACATCCGATACATCCAACGGAACATGCCTTCATTACATTCTTGCCGACATCCTTAGAACTACACTGAACAATATGTTTTGCTGAGTAAGGAACCAGCTCGATTAAGTGTTTCGGGCAGGCAGCCACACATTTACCACATGCCTTACATACTTCTTTATCAACCAGCGCTATACCATCTACGATATGGATTGCATCAAACGGACATGCCTTTACGCAGGAGCCAAAACCTAAACATCCATAGTTACATGCCTTTGGTCCACCGTTTGGAACGAACATCATAGATGCACAATCCTCATTACCAGTATACTCGTAATCTTTCTGTGTCTTGTCACAGGTTCCTGCACATTTTACGAAAGCAACTTTTTTCTCACCTGCACCTGCATCTACACCCATGATTGCACCGATCTTAGCTGCAACTGGAGCTCCGCCGACCGGACACTGGTTGACTGGTGCTTCACCTTTTGCGATCGCTGCAGCAAGTCCGGAACATCCGGCATAACCACAACCACCACAGTTATTTCCTGGAAGTTCGCCTAAGATGGCAACTTCCTTCTCATCAACTTCTACTTTGAATTTTTCTCCGGAAATACCAAGGAAAAATCCAATCAAGATACCTACGCCGCCCACAACAAGGGCTGCAACTAATATTGCTGTAACGTTCATCTTATTTTTCCTCCTAAATCATTCCTGAGAATCCCATAAACGCGATAGACATCAAAGCTGCTGTGATCAGAACGATCGCAGTACCCTGAAATGGTTTTGGAATATCATTGTATTCAATTTTTTCACGCAGACCTGCCATCAGAACGATCGCGATCAGGAATCCGAATGCAGTTGCAAAACCATTTACAACACTCTCTAAGATTCCATATTCTTTTGTAACGTTTGTTAATGCAACACCTAATACGGCACAGTTTGTAGTGATAAGAGGAAGGTATACACCTAAACTCTGATACAATGCCGGCATTGATTTCTTTAAGAACATCTCAACAAACTGTACTAATGCTGCGATAACAAGAATAAATACGATCGTCTGTAAATAAGTAAGATCGATCCCCTTGCTCATCAGATAGCTGTTTGCAAGAATAAATTTATAGATCAGTGCTGTTACAAACGAGGAAATCGTGATAACGAACACAACTGCACCGCCCATTCCGGCTGCTGTCTCTGTTTTCTTGGAAACTCCTAAGAACGGACAGATACCAAGGAACTGACTTAATACAACGTTATTTACAATCGCAGAACCGATTGCAATCAAAAGTAATTCTTTCATCTGTACCTATCCTCCTACTCTTCTTTTCCGGCAGCATCTGCTTTTACAGTTGCTTTACCGCTGCAGTGTGCAGCCTGGCTGCAGCCGGAGCAGTCGCCGCTCAAGCATCCTGCAGGCTCTGCTAACGGTTTTCCTTTTGCTTCCATCTTCGCTCTTACAATGTTCATAATAGCAACCAGACAGGACAATACTAAGAATGCACCAGGAGCCATAACGAAAATTGTGATCGGTGTAAACCATTTTAAGGATAAGATCTGGAATCCGAAGATCTGACCTGCTCCTAAAAGTTCACGGATCAAACCGATGCAGGTAAGACCAAATGTAAATCCAAGTCCCATACCAATACCATCAAACATAGACGGGATTACCGGGTTCTTAGAAGCATAACTTTCTGCACGTCCAAGGATGATACAGTTTACTACGATAAGAGGAATATATACACCTAAAGACTCGGAAAGGCTTGGTGTATATGCCTGCATGATAAACTGAACCATGGTAACAAGTGATGCAACGATTACGATGAATGCCGGCATACGGACACCATCCGGGATCACTTTACGGAATGCTGAAATCAGCATATTGGATAAAATAAGTACCACTGTTGTGGAAAGTCCCATACCAAGTCCATTGATTGCTGAGGAAGTAACCGCCAATGTCGGACACATACCAAGCATCAGAACGAAGGTAGGATTCTCCTTGATAATACCGTTATATAAACGTTCTACATTTTTGTTCATTAATTTGTACCTCCCGCTAAAACATTCTGGAAGTATGTCAGGCAGGCATTTACACCGTTAGCCATCGCTTTTGATGTAATGGTAGAACCTGAAATTGCTTCGATCTCGTTGTCGGCTGACGGAGCTGACTTAACAACGGTAAAGGAATCTACTTTTTTGTTTTCAAACTGACCGTAGAAATCTTCTTCCTGCGCCTTCATACCAAGACCAGGTGTCTCAGAAATAGATGTGATGGAATAACCATTTACAGTTCCATCATTCTGGATACCTACGGAGAATGTGATAGATCCCTGGCTTCCGTCCTTTGCGGTTACCGTAAATACATAACCAAGTGTATTTTCGGATGCATCCTGTGCTGCAACTACTGTCTCGATCTCATCGGAATATCCGTTTTCATCTAACAGAGCCTGTGCTGCGTCTGCATCAAAATCTGCATAATCTGTAAAATGATCTGCATCTGTAAATACCTGTTTGTAGGCATTCTGTGTTTTTTCTTCATTTACCTTGTCAATTGAAGGTTTTGTGACACCGTACACAACTCCAAGTAAAAGTCCAAGTACGATTGTAAAAGCAAATAAAATTAATGCGTCATGAACGATCTTCTTATTCATCTTATTTGCCTCCTTCCTGCTTTTTGGCTTCTTTTACCATACCAAATGCTCTCGGAACTGTATATTTCTCGATCATCGGAACTAAGATATTGCTTAAGATGATTGCAAAAGAAACACCTTCTGCATTTGCACCAAAGCAACGGAACAGTCCGGTAAAGATACCACAGCAGATACCAAAGATGATCTGTCCCATTGGTGTGATCGGTGAAGTAACATAATCAGTAGCCATAAAGAATGCACCAAGCATGAGACCACCACCGCAGAGCTGTGCTGTAATATAAGTCCAGTCAGCACCATGTCCGCTGAAAAGAAGCATGAAAACAATAAATGTGATAATATAGCTTGCCGGGATTCTAAGATCGATAACACCCATTAAAATCAGGAAAATTGCACCAATCAGAATCGCGATCGCGGAAGTCTCACCGATTGTTCCGGCTGTACGTCCGATCAGCATATCCATCGTATTGACCGGATCACCATTTCTCATTGCTGCAAGCGGCGTTGCTCCGGTATAGGAATCGATCGTAAAGTTCGTCATGTTAGCTGCAAATGCAATCAGAAGAAAACATCTTGCACCCAGAGCAGGGTTCATGAAGTTCTGTCCTAATCCGCCGAACATACATTTTACAACCACGATTGCAAATACACCGCCGAGTACTGCTTCCCACCATGGAAGTGTAGCCGGAAGGTTTAATGCTAAAAGCAGACCGGTTACAACAGCACTTAAATCATTGATCGTCTGTTTTTTATGTACGATCTTATTGAAGATCCACTCTGATGCAACACAGGATGCGATTGTTACTAAAATTAAAATCAGTGCTCTGTATCCAAAGTTATAAATACCAAATAAGGTTGTCGGAAGCAATGCAATAATTACATAAAGCATGATTCTTTCCGTCGTATCTTTAGAACGCACATGTGGTGATGATGAAACATGATATAAATCACTCACAGGAATCCACCTCTTTCTTCAGTTTTAAAAATTTATTTTTCATATTTCCATTATTTTTTGCGTTTTGCTGCAAGAACCTGTTTTTTCATGGTCTTGATAGACTGTGCAAGCTGTCTCTTAGCCGGGCATGCAAAACTGCAGCTTCCGCACTCAACACACTCTAAGCCATGCCATTTTTCAAATTCTTCGGAAAGTCCCTTATCTGAGAACTTCGCAAGTCTCGACGGAATCAACTGCTCCGGACATGCTTCTACACAGCGTCCACAGTTGATACATGCTGTCTGTAACTTTTCTGCAGCAGCAACCTCATCCTGTGACATACATAACAGGGAGGATGATGTCTTTGTGGTCGGAATGTCTAATCCAAACATGGCAAATCCCATCATCGGACCACCGGAAATAATCTTCTCAGGCTGTACTTTAAATCCACCTGCCGCATCGACAAGTTCCTGATAACTCGTACCAATATTATATAAAAAGTTACCTGGATGCTCTACCGCATCACCTGTGATCGTAGAAATACGGTTTGTTACCGGCTTGCCAAGTTTAACTGCATTGTAGATGGCAATGATCGTCTCAACGTTGTCAACGATGCATCCTGCATCTGCCGGAAGCATTTTGGAATTGATGGAACGTCCTGTCACAGCATAAATCAACTGACGCTCACCACCCTGCGGATACTTTGTTTCTAATGGACATACTTCAATACGCGGTTCATCCTTTACAAGTTCCTGCAGTTTTTCAATACAGTCCGGTTTGTTATTCTCAATACCGAATACACCCTTTGCCTTGTCAAAAATCTGAAGAATGATCTTCATACCTCCGATCAGCTCTTCCGGATTTTCTAACATTCTCCGATAATCTGCGGTCAGATATGGTTCACACTCTGCACAGTTTGCAATGATATACTCAATTTTTTCCGGTTCTTTTGGTGATAACTTCACATGAGTCGGGAAACCCGCACCTCCCATGCCGACAACACCGGCCTCTTTTACTTTACCAATGATCTCTTCTTTTGATAAAGCTGTCACATCTTCACATGGCGTATAAGAAACCTCTTCGAACGCTCCGTCGTTTTCGATCACGATGGAATTGACCATATCGCCAACTGCCACACGACGCGGTTCAATAGCTTTTACAGTACCGGAAGCAGATGCATAAATTGGAGATGATACAAAACCGCCCGCTTCTGCGATTTTCTGTCCCTTTAATACTCTGTCGCCTTTCGCCACTATCGGACTTGCAGGTGCTCCGATATGCTGTGATAACGGATACACCAGGTCGCCCTTGGGTAAAACTTCCACAATCGGCGCATCCTTTGCTAATTCCTTGCCTTCGTAAGGATGGACGCCACCTTTAAATGTCTTTAAACCCATTTTTCGTGCCCCACTTTCTCTTAATTGTATTCTATTCTATGATATGTCTCATAGAACATTTATCCTATTGATTATACCACAAAATGATACATATTCCATCTATTCCTTGTATTTTTTTTAGAACCTTTTGACAAAATTTTCACAATTATTGAGATAATTCCATCAATTAATGGCATTTTCTTTTTCTTTTTATATGTGATAAAATAGTTTATTATGAAGGAAATCAGGGAGGATTTATATGAAACACTGGCACGAAGAAATGCCTTTTACAGCAGATGATTCACTGGCAGAACTGATATTTACAGAGAATTCTCTTTTTTTTGATATAGAAACAACCGGATTTTCAGCTGCACGCACATCACTCTATCTGATCGGATGCGCTGCGCGGAAAGAAAATCTGCTTATTGTCGATCAGTTTTTTGCAGAAACTCCGGCAGATGAATCGGATGTACTGCATGCATTTTTGGATTATCTGCAAAATTTTGATACGATCATCACGTTTAACGGAATCGGTTTTGATATTCCGTACCTGACAAACAAATGTCAGAAGTACAAAATACCAGAACCATTTTCCGCTTATGAATATGTTGACATCTATAAAATGATCTCAGGCTTTCGTTTTCTTTTTGCCCTTCCAAATTTAAAGCAGAAAACGGTAGAGCAATTCATTGGTTTAGAACGCGAGGACGCATATAACGGTGGTGAACTGATAGATGTATACAAGGCATGTCAGAAAAATCCAGATAAAAAACTTATCTCTCTTTTAAAGCAGCACAATTATGAGGATGTTATCGATATGCCAAAGCTTCTCTCCGTACTGTCCTATGTAAAGCTGTTTGAGGGCGCATTTAATGTGACATCCGTCTGTGCCAATGAATCTGTCTCCTATGACGGCAAACCCTGCAGGGAGATTCTCTTTTCCATGCAAAACATTTTTCCGGTTCCTAAACGTGTTTCCTGTCATTATGAGGATTTCCATCTGGTTGTCGATACAGACCAGACAACACTCTGTGTCCGTTTATATACAGGGGAACTCAAATATTTTCTTTCTGATTATAAAAATTACTGGTATCTGCCTGAGGAAGATCTCGCCATTCCCTCAAGCCTTGCTGCCTCGATTCCAAAAGAACGAAGAAAAAAAGCTACCGCAGGAACCTGCTATAAAAAAAAGAATGCCATTTTTGTTCCCCAGTATCAGGAAATACAAAAACCGGCATTCCAGCTTATGTTTAAAGATAAAAAAAGTTATTTTGAACTGTCAGAAGATTTTGTTGCTTGCAGTGAAATGCAGAAAGAATATTGTATGCATGTACTGCAGTTTATCTGTAAGAAAAAACTGTAAGCTGCCATCCATTCCTTTTATAATCTGATCTGGCCAGCCTTACTCCATGCACTGTAAACCTTTTTGCCATCTGCCAGCTTATATGTTCGTATCTGCACATAATACACCGCATTATTTTTCAGTTTCTTTATTTTTAATGTGGTGTTTTTATTTCTGGTAATCACTTTTTTCTGCACATTTTTCTTCATCTTTGAATCAGTACTATAACGTATCTCATATCCGGTGGCACTATCTGCTTTTTTCCAGGATAGCTCTATCTCCCCGGCGTTTACGCTGACACTTTTCGTAAAAGATGTTTTTTTCGGCAATATTTTAAATGTTTTTGTGACTGTTCCAATATACGCACCTTTTCCACTGACCAGTACTGTTGCAATGCCGCTTTTTTTATTATTTTTATACTTCACGGTATAATCAGTGCCTTGTTTTAATTTTTTCCCTTTCAATGTAACAGTCACAGCCGGCTTCTTCGCTTTGCCATCGTATGTATAAGTATTTTTATTGAGTGTACATTTTACTTTTTTTATGCTGGCTAAATTATCCGGATTTTCAAATTTTATATGAAATGTCTGATACCAGCCATTCTGAACATCATATTCATAAGAAACCGTGTTTGTTTTTTTATCCGTCAGTGTAACAACAGAACCATATCCTCCATCACTTCTGGTTCCTCCTGTTACTTTTCCAATCTTTGACATATCAAATCCCGGCAATTTTGCCAGATCAATCTTTTTTCCCTTTGCAATGGTATAATACTGATTATCAAATTTATACCATCCCAGCCCTGATATATTACTAATATCAAAACTGGTAAGTTCATTATCGTTCAGCTCTATATTAGTCAGATTTGTAGATTTTCTCAAATCCAAATATTTCAGTCTGTTTTTCTGGCAGTCTAATGTACGCAACTTTTTATTTTTTGTCACATCAAGTTTCGTAAGGTTATTTCCTGCACAACGATAGGTAACCAGTTTTTTATATTTAGAAATGTCTACACTTCCAACCCCTGTATATGCAACATCCAGTTCTGTGATATTCACACATCCCGTCAGGTTGACCGTTTTTAATTTTGGTGCCTTATGACATGCAAACGTTTTAAGACTTTTACAGCCGCTGAGATTGATTTTTTCAATATTTGGTATTACAGGATCAACATATGTTCCATAGCCATACAAAGCAAATTCGGCATTTTTTAAATACTTATTATTGCTCAGATCCAGTTCTTTTAGTTTTTCAAGTTTTCCATATGATTTCACCTCAAAAACTTTTAACGGCGTATTTACACATTTTATTTTTTCAAGTTTCGGTGCCTCTCCTTCAAAACATACCTCCTGAAGGCTGCTGTATTTACTTAAATCAAGACTGGTCAACAGTAAATTCTCAAAAGTTATTTTTTGTATCTTTTTCGGCAATTTTAAATCAGTCAGTTTACCGGCATTCAGTTCTAACTCTTTCAGTTTACTACACTCCTGTAAATTTAGCTTTTTTAAACCTCCAGAACTGATCCGAAGCTTTTTCAGACCTTTACAGCCGGTAAAATCTATATTTTTCAGGTTATCCTGGTCTAAAGTATCAAACTCAGTCAGCCTGGAACATCCTGACAAATTCAGGGTTTTCAAATAATAATCTTCAATATCCAGTTTTGTAAGATTCGCACATCCGTTTAATTGCAAATTTTCCGTGGAACCCTTCATCGAAAACTCTTTTAAATTTTTATAATTACTTAAATCCAGTTTTTTTGACGAGATCCTCTCAACATGAACTTTTTGAACTGATCTGGGAAGTACAAAATCATCACTCAGTTTTACTGCTTTCAATGAGAGTTCCAAAAGCTTCTGTTGGCTGTTCAAATCCAGTTTAGCAGTTGAACTCCTATCCTTTCCGTACAGATTTTCAATGTCAAGTTTTTTCAGTGCAATACAAGGACTCAGATCTAATGCAGCTCCCATATATTTTCTGATTGTCAGTGTTTCTAATTTTTTGCATCCTGTAAAATCAATTCCTGCATCCGAATTTATGCTCGCATCTATAGAAAGGCTTTTTAATGCGGTACATCCAGCAAATGACACAACTCTCAAATGATTGTCTGTATAAGCATCCGACATCTCAATCTCTTCCAACGAACTGCTGTTCATAACGCTGCAGATGTCATCTGCCAAAACAAGTTTTTTCAGGTATGATAAATATTCTATTCCGTTTGTCTCTATGCTCTTTTCAAATTCCAGCTTCGTAATCTTCCTGTTTTCAGAATCCGACAGGATACCATCTCTGTTTTTATCATACACTTCAATTTTTGGGCGAAATACATCATCCGGAAAATTCATTTCATTGATCGCTACACTGCCATCCTGATGAAATCCTTCATCCAGTTCCGGCTCGTCCGGTTCCTCTGGCGCTTCTGTCCCATCGTACATCATCCAGACACTTTCTTCCGCTTCTTCTGTATCATCAGCATCCATGATTTCCCCGGTCTCTGTCTCAGTTGTCAGCTCCGTATTTTTCCCGGTTTCCGTCTCCTCGGTTGTCTGCTCCGTATTTTTCCCGGTTTCTGTCTCCTCAGTTGTCTGTTCCGTGTTTTCTTCTGCACCCGTCCCGGTTATCTGCTCCGCAGTATCCGTTTCTCCACCGTTCTCATCACCGTAATCTGCAAAAATGCTCTCCGTGGTCTGTGTATTTTCCTGCGCACAAATGTGTACGCTTTCCTGTAAGCTAAATATCACACCCACAGCCAGTCCAAGCGACAATATTCTTTTATATATTTTTTTCATTTTCAACCTCCAAATAATAAAACAGCCTATCATTTCCTGATAAGCTGTTTTTAATTATGTACTGTTACTTTTTCTCAAAGAAGAAGGATGTATGTCTGTCAAATCCAAGTTCTCTGTAATTCATGATCTGTTCTGTACTTCCAATGAAAAGTACACCACCCGGCTGAAGCGCTTTATGGAACTTCTGATAGATCACATCTTTTGCTTCTTCCGTGAAATAAATAACCACATTACGGCAGACGATCAGATTGCAGCCACTCGGATAGGGATCTTTTAACAGGTCATGCTTTTTAAATTCCACCCTTTTTTTGATCTCATCTGAAATCTGATAGGAAGAACCAACTTTTGTAAAATACTTCTTTTTCAGATCATCCGGCACAGAGGCAATACTCTTTTCATTGTACAGTCCCATTCTCGCCGTATCAAGCACCTGATTGTCGATATCCGTTGCAATGATCTTAATATTTGCAAGCGGAACCTGTCTTGAAAGTGCCATGACAAGGGAATACGGTTCATCTCCTGTTGAACATGCCGCACTCCAGATTTTCAGGTTCTTGCCAAACTTTTTGATCAGTTCCGGGAATACCTGTCCCTCTAATATCTTCCACTGATCCGGATTACGATAGAATTCAGAAACATTGATTGTCAGGAAATTGATGAACTGATCAAATTTTTCTTTATCTTTCTTAATCAGTGCTACATAGTCATTGTACGTCTTAACGTTGTTCTTCGTGATCAGCGTATTGATCCGGCGGCGCATCTGTTTTTCCTTGTAAGAATTCAGATCGATTCCGGCAAGCTGCAAAATGTCCTTTTTAAATTTTTCATAATTATCGGTTTCCAGCATAATCTACTTTCCTCCTGTTTCCTTTTGCACAAAAGTTCTGTAAAACCAGATTTACTTTCATGCCATATCAAAAATAGGCTTTGCACATTCCGTGAAAGCCTATTTTTATCCATATTACTGTATACGGAATTTAGTTCTCTTCTGCTGCAACTGCATCGATATCGACATCTGCAACATCAGCATCTTCTGACTCATTTGTCTCCGGAGCAAGTAATGCTTTGATGGAAAGACTGATCTTCTTCTCGTCCTCGTTGAAATCAACGATCTTAGCTTCGATCTCCTGACCTACTTTTAATACATCAGATGGTTTCTCAATATGCTCTTTTGCAATCTGGGAAACATGCAGTAATGCGTCAACACCCGGAGCAAGCTCTACGAATGCACCGAAATCTGTCATTCTTGCCACTTTTCCTTTTACAACGTTTCCAACCGCATATTTCTCTGCAGCACCATTCCATGGATTCTCTGCCGGGAATTTCATGCTGAGTGCAATTTTTGTATCGTTGATATCTTTGATGAATACACGCACATGATCACCAACATTAAATACTTTTTTCGGACTCTCTACTCTGCCCCATGACATCTCAGAGATGTGAAGCAGTCCGTCAGCTCCGCCAAGGTCAATGAATGCACCGAAGTCTGTTACATTTTTAACAGTTCCTTCCATAACATCACCAACTTTGATCTTTGCAAACAGCTCTTTCTGCTGCTCTAATTTCTTAGCAACTAAAAGCTGTTTTCTGTCGCCGATGATTCTTCTGCGTTTTGGATTGAACTCGCTGATCACGAACTCGATATCCTGATCTTTGTACTTGGATAAATCTTTCTCATAGCTATCAGATACAAGGCTTGCCGGGATAAATACTCTTGTTTCATCCACGATCACGCAGAGACCGCCGTCTAATACCTGTGCTACTTTTGCTGTTAATACTTCTTTGTTTTCAAATGCCTCTTCTAATCTCTTGCTGCCTTTTTCTGCTGCGAGACGTTTGTATGTGAGTAATACCTGTCCCTCACCGTCATTTACCTTAAGAACCTTTGCTTCCATGGTGTCGCCGACAGATACCAGTGTTGTTAAATCAACGTTAGCTTCGTTCGTATATTCATTACGAGTAATGATTCCGTCTGATTTGTAGCCGATATTCAATACGATCTCATCAGGTTTTACATCGATAACGGTACCTTCAACTACCTCTCCATTTCTTATTGTTTTAAATGATTCCTCCAGCATTTGTTCAAAGCTCATTTCTGACATTCTTTTGAACCTCCTCAATAATTTTGTTTGGGGTAGAAGCCCCTGCGGTAATACCTACGCTATCGATGGACTCAAAACATGTGATATCCAAATCTTTTACAGTTTGTATATAGTAAGTATTGTTGCATTCGTTTTTACATATTTCAAACAACTTCTGCGTATTGGAACTATTTCTGCCCCCTATGACAATCATGGCGTCCACATCACGGGCAATCTTTGCTGCCTCAGTCTGTCTTTCCTCGGTGGCATTGCAGATTGTATTTAAAACAATTATATCATAACCTTTTTTATTTATAATTTCAACTAATTCTTGAAATTTATTGTAATTAAATGTCGTTTGTGCTACAATACATACCTTTTTCCCAGATTCTGCCTGATATTTTTCTGCCTCTTCCGGGGTTGCGATCACAGCCGTATGCGGATTCAGCGACCAGCTTTTGATTCCTTTTACTTCCGGATGCTTTTCATTCCCGATAATTACGATCTGCGCCCCTTCGGCACTGTGTTTTTCCACAAGGCGGTGTATCTTTAACACAAACGGGCAGGTTGCGTCCACCAATGTATAGCCAAGTTCTTTTATTTTTTCAGATATGCCCTTTTCCACTCCGTGTGCACGGATGATGACCGTTCCACCATGCGCCGCCCTCTCTTCGAGTTCTTCTACGCTCTCTAAAACAGTCACTCCTTTTTCTTCCAGATCACGCACCACCTCTTCATTGTGGATGATCGGACCAAATGTATAGATTGGCTGTCTCTCTGCGGCACTCATTTCAAGCTGCTCATACACGGTATCGACCGCGCGCTTTACGCCAAAGCAGAAACCTGCACTTTTTGCCAATGTTATCTTCATATTTTATGTTTCCTTATCTTGCCTCTGAATAAACCTGATAAATGGCATCTACCACTTCATCAATATTCATTTCCGAACTGTCAACCAAAACAGCATCCTCTGCCTGACGAAGCGGTGATGTTTCACGATGCATGTCACGGTAATCACGGTCAATAATATCTTTTTCGATCTCTGCAAGATCACAGCTTACTCCTTTTTCCGTCAGCTCATCGTATCTTCTCTTTGCCCGTGTCGCAGAACTTGCTGTCAGATAGATTTTGACCTGTGCGTCCGGAAGAACACACGTTCCAATATCTCTTCCATCCATGATGACATCTGCAGACTTTGCAAGCTGACGCTGGAGTTCCACTAGCTTTTTGCGGACCACCGGATAGACGCTTGTGGAAGATGCCATATTTCCAACTTCCTCATTGCGGATCACACCATTTACATTCTCTCCATTTAAAAGTACCTGCTGTTCTCCGTTTTCATAAGTGATCGTGACATCCACGTCCGGGCATGCTGCCGCGATCGCATTTTCATCTTTTGCATCAATATTATGCTGTAAAAAATAATATGCCATCGCACGGTACATTGCTCCCGTGTCCACATAGATAAATCCAAGTTTTTTCGCCAGCCGCTTTGCGATCGTGCTCTTTCCTGCTCCTGCCGGTCCGTCAATTGCAATATTCATACTCATGTTTTATTCTCCTTTTACATTTTGCTGTGTTTTTTATTTCCTATTCTTTTGTCCATAACAATCCATAGATTTATAACGCTTTATCATCTGTTATCTTTCATCCGGCTGCGCCGCTGAGATTCCCGCAAGATAACCGGTGGACCATGCAATCTGTAAATTATATCCACCTGTCATCGCATCCAGGTCTAACACCTCTCCGCAAAAATATAAATGCGGCACCAGTTTTGATTCCATCGTAGACGGATTGACTTCTTTTACTTTCACGCCGCCCTTCGTGATGATCGCTTCGTTAAAATCACGGAGTCCACACAGTGTGACCGGGAATGCCTTGATCAGTCCGATAAAATGTCTGCGTTCCTCTTTGGTGATCTCATTGACCTTTTTCTCCGGATCGATTCCGCTAAGATCCAGCATGACCGGAATCATTTTAGCCGGGAAAAACCCACCAATGGAGTTTTTGAACTGCTTGTTCTTCGCCTCATCAAACTCTCTTAACAGACGGTGATCTAACTGTTCTTCCGTAAGTGCCGGCTTTAAATCTATAAACATAGAAAGTTCTCCGGCCGTAAGAGACGGTTTGATAGCTGCACTCGCCGATAAAAGCAGCGGCCCGCTGACACCAAAGTGTGTAAACAGCATCTCGCCAAACTCCTGATACAGCAGTTTTTTTTCATTTAAAATGCGTACTTCCACATTTTTTAATGAAAGTCCCTGCATCTGCCGGACATAGTCTTCTTTTGCGAGAAACGGTACCAGTGACGGCCGGATGTCCGTGACGGTATGTCCTGCTTCTTTTGCAAAACGGTAACCATCCCCTGTAGAGCCGGTCGTCTGATAGGAAAATCCGCCTGTCGCAATGATTACTGCATCTGCCGGCATTGTGGTTCCATCTGTCAGCTTTACGCCTGTGACAATGTTTTCCGGTGCATCTTCTCCGGATGATTCCATAAGCAGACTTTGTACCTGTGTATGCAGCATTACTTTTACTTTTTTCTCTTTCAGCACTTTCTGCAATGTTGCGATCACATCCGAGGAATGATCCGAAACAGGAAATACCCGGTTGCCACGCTCTGTTTTTGTCCTCAGTCCGTTTCTCTCAAAAAAATCAATGACTCTTTGATTGTCATACGAATAAAAGGCGCTATATAAGAACTTTGCATTGGTCATAACATTTGCAAAGAGATTATCCATATCTCCCGCATTGGTAATATTGCATCGTCCCTTTCCGGTAATGAAAAGTTTTTTCCCAAGTTTTTCATTCTTTTCAAGCAGAATAACCTGACTGCCGGTTTCCGCTGCGGCGATCGCAGCAAACATTCCAGCCGGTCCCCCGCCTATTACAATGATTTTATTCATGAAAATCGCTGTCTCCTATTTTTGCATAACGCATTTTTATGGAATCGTCAATCGCATTGATCTCATCATTTTCATAGACCTGATACTCATCCCAGATTCCTTCTAACATTTCTAATGTCTTCGCAACATCTCTCTGTTTTTTCATACAGAGTGCCACGATCAGGGCATTGATCACGCTGAGTGGTGCAACCAGTGAATCCACAATAGACGCCATATCACTGTCTGCGATCAGATTACAGGACGAATACAAATTCATCGGTGAATGCACACTGTCTGTTAATGTAATCACTTTTGCACTGCGGTTGTTGGCAAACTCCATAGCCTTTAACGTCCGCATGGAATATCTCGGAAAACTGATTCCGATAATTACATCTTCCTTACCAATACGAACCATTTGTTCAAAAATTTCACTGGAACTGCTCGTCTGTATCAGACGTACATTTTCAAACATCAAAGTAAAATAAAATGCCATAAACGACGCAAGCGGCGCACAGCTTCTGATTCCAATAATATAAATATGTTTCGCATTCAAAATGGTATCTACTGCCATCTCAAATGCTGCCTGATCTATTTTTTCCAATGTGCTGTTGATTTTTTCCGCATCTGACTTTAAAACAGATTCTAAAATTTTTGACTGGCTGATCCTGCCATAAGTAACTTCCATACGCTGAATGGAGTTTAATTTGTTGCGTACCAGTTCTTCTAAGGCACTCTGAAATTCAGGATATCCCCGGTATCCAAGATGCATGGCAAAGCGCACAACCGTGGATTCGCTGACTCCGACCACCTCACCTAATTTTGCCGCCGTCAAAAATACTGCCTTATCATAGTTATCTGTGATATAGGTGGCAAGCAGTTTCTGTCCCTTGCTCAATTTACTGTATGACTCGTTGATCCGATTACTCAAATCATTCTTACTGCCCATAACCCCTCGTTCCTGTCATTTTATGACACCGTCTGCAATTTATGATGTGCCTTTGCACACCAACATTTCTATTATATCAAAACTTTTCCTTTTTGTCAGCTTTGAATCATTTTCATTCTGTAAAATTCACCTTTTCGTGCCATCAGCTCCTCAAACGTACCATATTCCACACAATGTCCGTCCGCAAGAACGGCAATCTTATCTGCATCACGAATTGTTGACAGCCGGTGTGCCACAATAAATGTCGTCCTCCCCTTCGTCAGATTTTCCAAAGCTTCCTGTATCAGTTTTTCAGAAATACTGTCTAAAGCAGACGTAGCCTCATCGAGTACGATCACCTCCGGATCACGGATCAGTGCTCGCGCAATCGCAATGCGCTGTCTTTGTCCACCGGAAAGTTTTCCTCCATGTTCTCCTACCATGGTATCAACCCCATTTGGAAGGCTCTCCATCAGATCCGTAAGATTTGCCGCCTTTATGACACGTTCTAATTCTTCGTCCGAAACATGTTCGTTTCCGTAAGTAATGTTTTCACGTATAGTCCCTGAAAATAATATGGATGTCTGTGGTACAACGGCAAGATGTTTTCTGTATGTACGCAGATCTATTTCCCTCATATCATTACCATCTAAAAGGACCTTCCCTCCGTCCGCCAAATGAAAGCCGATCACAAGATTTAACACAGTCGATTTTCCTGCACCTGACTCCCCGACTAATGCGATCGTCTCCCCCTGTTTTACATGCAGGTTCAGGTGATTTAACACCGGTTTGTCACTGTTTTTATAATGAAAGGAAACATCTTCAAAATCAAATATGCCAGTTACGTCCTCTAACTGCTTTTTCCCCTCATTCTGCTCCACATCCTCTGAGAGGAGCACCTCACCAATGGAATTGACAGATTCAATGCCTTTCGCGATTGTCGGAAGCAATGTAACGATTGCAGACACCTGATTGACCACCGTTGCAAAATAACTCTGGTAAAGTGTGATATCTCCCGCCATAATGCGTCCACGCAACGCAAGATAGCCGGTAAATGCCAGACAGACGACCTGAAACACCTGGAATACCGCCCATCCGACTGAACCAAATAATGCCTGTACCAGATCCAGTTTATATCCCTTTTCCGCCACTGTAAAAAGCTGTCCGCTCATCTTATGTACTTCTTCGTCCTCCAATGCGTGTGCCCTTGTCACCGGGACAAGTTCCACCATTTCCATCACACGCGCAGATGTTTCTTCCATTTCTTTTCGAAATTCCGTATTTCTTTTTTTCATGACCGAGCGGAACGAAACCATCGTGATTGCCGCAACCGGAGTTGTCAACAGAAAAAATACAAAAACGATCTTACTTTTTGATGCTGTGACCACCAGCGCAACCCCGATATTCAGTGCAATATTTAAAATGCTTAAGAACATCTGTGTGGAAAGTGTCTCCACCGCCTCCACATCACGCATAATCTTAGACTGCAGCCTTCCAGACTGTGTCTCCACATGGTAGGCGATCGACAACTGCTGAAGTTTCCGGATCAATGCCTTACGAAGTCCTGTTTCTGCGTAACGTGTTGCAAGGCTTTTATATGATGTATACAGATAATTCATTGGTATATTAAGTGCGATCAAACCAATCTCAAGGGCTGCACTGATCCAGATATTTCTCACGGTATCAGGATTCTTCTGTGTCACATCATTGATGATATTTGCAGTTATGATTGGAAGTACCCACACACATGCATGCTTTATAAAAAAACAGATAACTGCCATAACAAATTTATGATAATTTCCTTTGTACAGTGCTATCAGAATCCGTATCGGATGACCTTTATATCTGCGATAACTTTCTATAAACCAGTTTTCTGTATCTATGCCATTTTTCGGCGACGTTTTCCGTTCAAAATTTTCCATTTTCTTATATCCTTTATCATTTATAGGATGATTCTAATTCTTTTCTTTGTAAAAAGCAATATTTCAGCAAAACAAAAAATGCCACAGCAGCATCCTAAAATACTGCCGTGGCATTTCATCAATCATATTCTAATTATACCGGATATGCACCATTCTTTGTATCTGCAATTGTTGCATCTACTTTTTTCTGCTGTGCTTCACGGTATTTGAAGAACTCAGTTGCAACCTGTGGGAACAATGCGTAAGATAATACATCTTCATCCTGCTGTTTCCACTGTTTCATCTCAGCTTCAATCTTGTCAAGCTCTGGCTCTAACAGATCTGCCGGACGACAGGTAATTGCATTCTTCTTCTCATCGCCTAATACTTTGTCAACAACTTCCGGATTGAACGGTTTTACAGTCTGACCGTATTTTCCAAGGAGAACATCTTTCGTCTCTTTGGTCGCTACTTTGTAACGCTCACCCATTAATACGTTGAATACAGCCTGTGTACCAACGATCTGTGAGGAAGGTGTAACAAGCGGTGGCTCACCAAGGTCTTTACGAACACGTGGTACTTCTGCAAGTACTTCCTCGTATTTGTCCTCTTTGCCCTGCTCTTTTAACTGTGAGATCAGGTTGGATAACATACCACCTGGTACCTGGTATAATAAAGTCTTGATATTTACACCTAATACCTTCGGGTTCATCAGACCGCTCTCTAATGCTTCCTCTCTCATCGGGCGGAAGTAATCAGCGATCTCAGCAAGTTTGTTCTGGTCTAAACCTGTATCAAACTCGGTTCCCTTGAATGCCTCTACCATAACTTCAGTAGCCGGCTGGGATGTTCCAAGTGCAAATGGAGACATTGCTGTATCAATGATATCGCATCCTGCCTCAACTGCTTTCATGTATGTCATGGAAGCAACACCGGATGTATAGTGTGTATGTAACTCTAACGGGATATCGATCACATCTTTGATCGCACGAACCAGTTCGTCTGCTTTCTGAGGAACTAAAAGTCCTGCCATATCTTTGATACATACAGAATCAGCTCCCATATCCTCAACTCTTTTTGCCATATCAGTCCAGTAATCTAAGGTATAAGCATCACCGAGTGTATAAGATAAAGCCACCTGTGCATGTCCTTTTTCTTTGTTACATGCGCTTACTGCTGTCTGAAGATTGCGAAGATCATTCAGACAGTCAAAAATACGGATGATATCAATTCCGTTTGCGATGGATTTCTGTACGAAATACTCTACTACATCATCAGCATATGGACGGTATCCTAAGATATTCTGTCCACGGAATAACATCTGTAATTTCGTATTTTTAAAACCATCTCTTAATTTACGAAGACGATCCCATGGATCCTCTTTTAAGAAACGAAGGGATGCATCGAAAGTAGCGCCTCCCCAGCACTCAACAGCATAGTATCCAACCTTGTCCATCTTATCTACGATTGGAAGCATCTGCTCTGTTGTCATTCTTGTTGCGATCAGAGACTGATGTGCATCACGCAGTACTGTCTCTGTTATTTTTAAAGGTTTTTTAACAACTTCAGCCATTTTTTCCTCCTTATACAGCGAACCTGTTTTTGTTCTGCCGTCTGATTAAATTCCAAAGATTGCCATGAATACACCGGCTGCTACTGCTGTACCGATAACACCGGCAACGTTTGGTCCCATTGCATGCATAAGTAAAAAGTTCGTAGGATCTTCCTCTGCACCAACTTTCTGTGATACACGCGCAGCCATAGGAACTGCGGATACACCGGCAGAACCGATGAGTGGGTTGATCTTGCCTTTTGTAATGAAGCAGAGTAATTTACCGAACAATACTCCGGCTGCTGTACCAAACATAAATGCAATCAGTCCAAGTGCAACGATCTTTAAAGTTGTTGCATTTAAGAAAGCCTCTGCACTTGTGGATGCACCAACAGATGTACCAAGTAAGATAACTACGATATACATCAATGCATTAGATGCTGTCTCAGATAACTGACGAACCACACCACACTCACGGAACAGGTTACCAAGCATTAACATACCAACGAGCGGGGCTGTTGTCGGAAGGATCAGACATACAACAACGGTTACCACGATTGGGAATAAGATTTTCTCAAGTTTGGATACCGGACGTAAGTTCTGCATCTTGATCGCACGTTCTTTTTTCGTTGTAAATAACTTCATAATTGGCGGCTGAATGATCGGCACCAATGCCATGTAAGAGTATGCTGCTACAGCGATTGGACCCATAAGACCGGACTGTCCAAGTTTTCCAGCAAGGAAAATGGAAGTAGGACCATCTGCACCACCGATGATAGAAACGGCTGCTGCTGCTTTATCATTGAATCCCATCAGGATTGCAAGGAAATATGCGCCGAAAATACCAAACTGTGCTGCTGCTCCTAAAAGGAAGCTGATCGGGTTTGCGATCAGAGGTCCAAAATCGGTCATCGCACCAACGCCAAGGAAAATAAGGGATGGCAGGATTGACCATTCATCTAAGGTATAAAAATAATGGAATAAACCACCGACACCGTTACTCATCTGTTCCGGAGCTGCAAAGATATCCGGATAAATGTTTACCAGAAGCATACCAAATGCGATCGGAACGAGTAACAACGGTTCAAACCCTTTTGCAATTGCCAGATACAGGAAAATACATGCAACTAAGATCATTACGAAATTTCCCCATGTCAGGTTAAAAAAGGCAGTCTGATGAAGGAGGTTGCCCATTGTCTCAGTAAAATAACTCATTGTTATCCTCCTAAAATTAGTTGTTTAAAGTTGCCAGTAATGCACCTGCTTCTACCATGTCACCAACGCTTACGTTGATGCTTGCTACTGTACCATCTTCGGTAGCAACAACCGGTGTCTCCATTTTCATGATTTCAAGAACTAAGATTGTGTCACCTTTCTTTACAGATGCGCCAACAGAAGACTCGATCTTAAATACTTTTCCTGCTGCACCTGCTTCGATCTTTACGTTACCTGCGCCACCTGCCGGTGCTGCTGCCTTCGGAGCTGCTGCACGTCTCGGTGCTGCTGCCGGTGCACTTACAGCACCATTCTCTTCTACAGTAACATCATAAACATTTCCATTTACGGTAATTGTATAGCTTTTCATTGAATCATCCTCCTGTGATCATTACTTTTTTACGACATATATTTATTATAACTTGTCTGCTTCGCCTATCTTCTATGGATAGAACGTACTACGAATCCATCTGCTGATGTTCCTTCTGCCGCCGCGATTGCTGCAGAAATAACTGCAACCAGTTCTAAATCATCAGTAAGCTGGGATGTCTCCTCACGCTGCTCGATCTGTTCTACAACCGGATCTGCCACATCTTTCTTCGCACCAGCATTTGCTTTTTTGTTCTGTAAATACGGAATCACTTTAAAGCAGCTGATGATCAGACTTATCAGGATAAGAACTACAAATACGGTTCCCATTCCCATCAATGTATTCATACCGGCTTTTTCCATTTTCTCGCCAAGTGAATACACAAGATCTGCACTTGCATCTGTAAGTTCCGGTGCTTCTGTCTCGTAATTGTATTCATATACATAAGAAACAACTACATCTCTGTCTGAGAAATGTAAAACCTGGTCTGCAGTCACAGTCTTCTGTGCTTTTGTCACAGTAAGATCTCCAAGTCCCTGATAGGAACCCAGATCTGAAACTGTTTCACCCCAGGATGTCAGTAAGTGGGCAAATGCATCCATTCCGTTTGAGTCATAATATTCTGCACCACTCTGTATATCTTCATCTGAAAACGAAACAAGCGCAGATACTGTCTGCTCCATGTTATCCTGGATATCAGAATAACTCATACCAAAATAATCAACGCTCTTAGGATCCGTTCCACATGCTGTCATTGCCAGAACCATAAAGCAAAGACAAAGCATAAGAGATAATTTTTTCTTCATAACTTCACCTTTCTATTTTGTTCCATGTTTCTTGTCCGGTACACCTGCACATTTTGTGTATAATAATTCAAATGCATCTACAAGGTATTTTCTGGTGTCTGCCGGATCTAAAATAAGATCTACATAACCACGTCTTGCTGCAGTCATAACACTTGACTGTAATGCATCATATTCTTTTGCTTTTGCTGCGAGTTCATCTGCAGATGCATCTGCGTACATGATCTTTGCTGCAAGCTCGCCATCCATCATACCGATCTTTGCATCTTCCCATGCATATGTAAAGTCTGCTCCGATTGCTTTGGAGTTCATTGTCACATAAGCGCTTCCGATTGCATTTCCGGTGATCAGGTTTACTTTCGGGCAGGTTGCATCAGCGAATGCCATTGTCATGCGTGCAAGTGCTTTTGCAAGTCCTTTTTCTGCACAGACAGTAGCTGCATAACCTTTTACGTTTGTTAAAGACAATACCGGGATCTCGAACGCATCACAGAAGTTAACGAACTCTGCTGCCTTGTTGCATCCTCTTGCTGTCAGAGCTCCGGAGAACTCCTCTGCTTTTTTGCCCTCTTCATCGTAAACTTCTGAGCAGTTTGCAACAGCGCCGACTGTCATTCCGTTTAACTGGATAAATCCGGTTACCATATCTTTTGCATAGTTTTTCTTTGTTTCAAAGAATACATGTCCGTCTGAGATCTCACTTAATAAATATCTTGGATCGCCTTTCATGGCTGCCATGTTCTCACATGCACGGTTTAAATCATCCTGACACTCAGATGTGTATACATCTCCTTCATTATTTAAAGGAAGGACGCTTACTAACTCGCGGATCTCTGCAATGATCTCATCCTCTGTTCCAACAGCATCGATACAACCGTTTTTCTCACTCTGGAACTCTGCGGAAGAAGTATCGCATTTTTCAATACGGTTACCCTCGATCGCATTCGGGGAATTGATGAACATTTTTCCTTTGCTCTCCATAAATGCGAAATCAGATAATGCAGGAACTACTGCAAGTCCACCGCCACAGCTTCCGAAAATAGCGGAAATCTGCGGAACAACGCCGGATGCTGCAACCTCCTTTGCGTAGATCTCACCAAATCCGTTTAACGCATCCACAGATTCCTGTAAACGCATTCCGGCGCAATCGATAAATCCGATCACCGGTGCTCCCATTTTCATTGCCATGTCATATACGGCTGCAATCTTCTTTGCATGCATCTCTCCGATAGTACCGTTTAATACAGCTGCATTCTGGCTGTATACAAATACCAGATTGCCATCCACCAGACCATGTCCGGTAATTACACCATCGGACGGTGTATCTGTGTCTGCAAGATTAAAGTCTGTATTTCTTGCGGTTACGAGAGAACCGATTTCCATGAAACTGTTCTCATCGACTAACTTGGTAATACGCTGCATTGCCAAGCTATCATTACTACTATTCATCCTTTTTGCCCTCCATCTATAAAGTTTGTTACCACATCTTTTGACATGGTACATAGTGAATAATGTAAAAATATAACAAATTCCGCTAGGATAAATTATAGATGGTCAGTGACAAATTTTCAAGAGAATTGTTAATTTTTTGACAGTTTTTTTTTGCATACAAGGAATTTAGGGCTTTTACATTGGAAATAATTCTGCTGTTTTTTTTACACACCAGCAAAAATCGATTCTTTTTACCGTATTCTTCACTGTGACCACACGTTTTGCCAGAACCTCATCTCCCAGAAAGTATGTTATCTCACCGATAAAATCTCCTTCCGTTACCGATGCATAAAGTTTCCGGGATAATTGATACTCTATGTGTACTTCCTGGTCTTTTTCGATCAATAGTTCCACATTTTCTTTCACCGGCGCAACTTCAAGTTCTGTCGTTACCTCTTCGCCGATCTTTGTGCCCTGTCCGTCCACCACCTGTACCGGAGCACATTCCCCTGCGTCCAGTTCAATCTCATCCAGACTTATTTTCCGGAACCGGGAAATTCCATACTGCATAAGTTTTTTTGTATCTGCCCACTTATATGTTTTGTTATTCGGCCACCCGCAGGCAAGCAGTGCAACGATAAAAGTTCTGTCATCACGTTTTAATGCCCCGACATAACAATATCCCGCATTACCGGTAAAACCGGTCTTGCCTGACAATGCCCCGTCCATCATCTGCAAAAATGCATTATGATTACAGCAGGTGTAACTGTTTTTACCATCTATATCAGAAAACTGATACTGTCCTTCCCTTGTGATTGTAAGAAATTGCTCTGCCATTTCTGATGTTTTGATGCAGTACCGCATGATCAAAGAAAGATCTGCCGCTGTTGTGTGATGAAAGCCATTTTCATTTTTGGCATCCAGTCCGTTCGGTGTGATAAAATAACTGTCCTCACAGCCGATCTCCTCTGCTTTATCGTTCATAAGTTTTGCAAAATCACCCGTCGTGCCTGCAATGTGTTCTGCAATCGCCACAGCGCAGTCATTATAAGATTCCAACATCAGTCCGTACAGCAGATCTTTCAGATAAAACTTCTGCCCCTCCCGCATACCCAGATGAACTTTCGGCTGTGACGCTGCAAGCGTACTCACGGTCACTTCGCTGTCCAGGTCGCAGTTTTCCAGTGCAATGATACATGTCAGTATTTTGGTCGTACTGGCATTCGCCATCGCCTGGTGCCCGTTTTTTTCATACAGGATACGCCCGGAATCCGCATCCATAAGCACAGCTGCTTTTGCATACAGGGAATTTTGATCCGGCTTTTCTATCACTTCCTCCATCCGCACATTTTCTTTTTGATCAAAAGCCTCCACGATCTGTATCCCATATCCTGTTAAGATCACAGTGACAAGGATCCATGCCAGCAGTTTTTTCCACATACACCAGACTCCAAAAAAGCATTTCATCAATCCTTATGTATATAATACGCAAAAAATGCTCATTTTTTGTGAAAAAAAAGCATACGAAACCAGATCAGATATCCAGTTTCATATGCATTTCCGCTTCCGCTTCCTGTTTGAATTCTTCTACCTGGACCGGACTTAACACGGGAAGTTCATCGATTGACTGAACGCCAAAACTCCTTAAGAATTCCTCCGTTGTGCCAAAAAGCAGCGGGCGTCCCGGCGCATCCAGCCTTCCAAGTTCACATACCAGATTGTACTCCACCAGCTTGTTTACCGCATGATCGCAGGAAACACCTCTGATCTTTTCAATTTCCGCCTTTGTAATCGGCTGCTTGTAGGCAATGATCGAAAGGGTTTCAAGCAAAACGTCGGTAAGCACATGCTTTTTCGGCTGCTTTGCGATTTTCACCAGATATTCATACATTTCGCCCTTCGTACACATCTGATAAGAACCGTCCAGTTCCATGATCTTAACGCCGACGCCATCATCCTCATAGCGCTGCATCAGATGTTCTATGATCTTTTTTGTCCGTTCTGTATCAAGTTCCAGTGTTTTTGCTATACGCTCTAATTCCACAGACTCTCCCATTGTAAACAGGATCGCCTCAACGATTGCCTCATATTTTTTTTCTTCCATACCAACCCTCTATTCCGGTGTGTAAAAATTCCACACAGATCCCATTTCATTTCTGCTGTCACACAGCTAGGCCGCAATTTTTGATTCAATTTTTATATCATCAAACGTGTATTCCTGGGAAACAACGATCTTTCCCATCTTCATCAGCTCTAATATTGCCAGAAATGTCACAACCATTTCCATTTTCCCGGACTGTGCTTCTAAAAGACTCCGAAACGAAAAATGTCCGTGATGCAGACTGTATTCTTCCACATATGTCATCTTATCAGAAAGTGACACTTCCTCTTTCTCGATTCTTCCAAACTTCGAACGGACCGGATCGATCTTATCCGCCTGTTTCTTTATGATGGACTGAAAAATATCATTCAGCCTCGCAAGTGTTACCCCGGACATCAGTTCATTCACATCAACCGGTTCTTCATATGCAAGAACTTCGGGCGGGATTGTCGGTGCTTTAAACCATACTTTTTCCGCATCAATCTGACGATCCCTGAGTTCATATGCCATACATTTATACATTTTATATTCCAACAGCTGCTGCACAAGTTCCGCTCTCGGATCTTCTTCTTCCTCATCCTCGCTTTCTTTTGCAGGGAGCAGCATTTTTGATTTGATATCAAGCAGTGTCGCCGCCATCACGAGAAATTCGCTCATCACATTTAAGTCCTGTCTGCGCATTTCGGCAATATATTCCATATACTGGTTTGTGATCTCCACGATTGGAATATCATATATATTGACTTTATTTTTTTCTAACAGATGTAAAAGCAGATCTAACGGCCCCTCAAACACCTGAAGTTTTACAGTTAATTCCATCTATGTCATACCCTCTCATTCCACAAATATTGATTTTACCGTGGATTCCCGCAAAATTCAAGATTTTTATGCATAATGTACATCCTTCGTATCTAAAATAAATTATAACAGAACCCTACGGAGGGCATATTCTTGAAATTCATGGTTTCCATTCTGCTCGGTCTCAATCTCCTTGTGCAGGGCACGGTACTTCCTGCATCTTCCTGTTTCATTCCGAATGTAACCGTCCCCCTGTCTCCTGCTGCCCAGACAGATACTGCACCTGCTGCAGACTTAAATATCTCCGCACCAAGCGCCATTTTGATGGAGGCTTTCACCGGTGCAGTCGTCTACGAAAAAAATTCCCACGAGGCAAGGCATCCGGCAAGTGTCACCAAGATTATGACGCTGCTTCTGATTTTTGATGCACTCTCATCCAAACAGATTTCCTTAGATGACACGGTGACCGTCTCCGAATATGCAGCAAGCATGGGCGGTTCTCAGGTGTTTTTAGAACCGGGTGAAACCCAGACAGTCGAAACGATGATCAAATGTATCAGTGTTGCGAGCGCCAATGACGCCTGTGTTGCCATGGCAGAACATGTTGCCGGTTCCGAATCAGAATTTGTCCGCATGATGAACGAACGCGCAAAAGGACTCGGTATGAATGACACCAATTTCGTCAACTGCTGTGGTTTAGATGCCGACGGACATATGACCAGCGCCAATGACATTGCACTGATGTCGCGCGAACTGATCACAAAATACCCGAAAATCCATGATTACTGCACAATCTGGATGGAAAATATCACCCACACTACCGCAAAAGGTTCCTCGGAGTTCGGTCTGACGAACACCAATAAGCTGATCAAACATTACCAGTATGCCACCGGCTTAAAAACCGGATTTACCAACACTGCCATGTACTGTATTTCCGCAACCGCCAAAAAAGATGATATGGAACTGATTGCCGTCATCATGGGGGCTCCTGATATCAAGTCACGCTCTGCGGATGCCACGACTCTTTTGAATTATGGGTTTGGAAAATGCAGGATTTACTGTGACAGCCACGAAGATAAGTTAGACGATCTTTCGGTCGAAAAAGGCATTGCGGATTCTGTAGGCATCATTTACCAAAGACCTTTTCAATACATGACAACAGACGGAAGTGATCTTACCGGCATTACCAAAAGCATCGAACTGCCGGAAAATGTGACAGCACCAGTAAAAAAAGGAAACACTGCCGGGAAGGCGGTCTATTCTCTAAATGGAACGCCGATCGGCAGTGTCAATATTGTATATGAGGATACAGTCGATGCTGCAGATTATAAAGAATATTTTTGCCGCACCCTGTTATATTTTGTTCCTTAAAAATACAGAGTCCGGTGTATCACTGATTTGATGTCATGAAACATTCTGTTATTACATATCACTGATCTGATGGTGCGGAACATTTGTTCTCATATTATAACAACGGTGCAAACAGACGCATCAGGCTCTGAACCATACGTACCGGAAGTCTTCGTCTGTGGCAGAATGAAACATCCATCTCCTCCGACTCTTCAAATGTCCTGAGGCAGTCTTCCTTTACCTGCATGACTGCCTTAGACCGGTACATAAATACACCACATTCAAAGTGTAAAAACAGACTCCGGTAGTCAAGGTTTACACTGCCGACCGTCGCGATCTCATCGTCACAGACAAAACATTTTGCATGGATAAATCCCGGTGTATACTGAAAAATCTTCACACCATTCTTTAAAAGCGGTTCATAATAAGACTGTGTTAAAAGATATACTGCCTTTTTATCCGGCACACCCGGTGTCACGATCCTTACATCCACACCGCTCTTTGCTGCATTTGAGAGACAGATCAGCATTTCGTGATCGATGATCAGATATGGTGTAAAAATATACACATAGTTTTTCGCACGGTTTATGATATTCAGATAAATATTTTCTCCGACGTTTTCATTATCGAGCGGACTGTCACCATACGGCTGTACAAAGCCATCGGAGGTAAATTCTTTCTCCCTGTAAACAGACGGCAGGAATCTGCTGTAATCTTCCGTGGAACGGTTGATATAATTCCACATTTCCAGAAACATTGCCGTAAGGCTCCAGACTGCCTCTCCCTCAATCCGCACTCCGGTATCCTTCCAGTATCCAAACCTTTTGACTTTATTGATATATTCATCGGCAAGATTGATACCGCCTGTAAATCCAATATACCCATCCACCACAAAAATTTTACGGTGATCGCGGTTGTTCATCACCACAGAGATCAGTGGTTTAAACGGATTGAATGTCACACACGGGATCCCTCTCTCCTGCAGCTTTTTATAATATCCAAAAGAAATAGAATTGATGCTGCCGACATCATCATAGATAAAGCGCACATCCACTCCGGCCTTTGCCTTTTCCTCAAGAATATCAAGGATCGTATTGAACATATATCCTTCTTCAATGATAAAATACTCGAGGAATATAAAATGTTTTGCACCGCACAGTGCCTCTAACATATCCGGGAACATTTCTTCCCCGCAGCTGTAATATTTTGTCTGCGTGTTCTGATATAATGGAAATCCCGCCCATTTATCAATATAAGATGACTGCAGATATGCTGACCGGCTTTCTTTTTCTAAGCCTTTCTCCACTGCGCTATCTCTCTGAAACAATGCTTCCACCTGACGGTTGACAGCATCCATTCTCTCTCTTGTATGTTTGGTCAGACCGGATCTTCCAAATAAGAAATATACCATAAGTCCAAAAATCGGCGACAATAAGATCAAAAACGTCCACGAGAGTTTATTCGCCGGATTTGTCCATTTATTGACGATTACAAGCACAACAATGATTGCTATCACACGCACAAGCAAATTGACATACGTAAACTTGTAACTGAGCTGCCACAATACGACACACAGCCATAACACCTGTAAAATGATTGCCATGGCAACCACAAAAAATCTTCCAAATATGAGATGTAATATTTTCTTCATACAAATCTCCATTCTCCCTGCACGCTTTTCAATGAAAGCAACGTTTTCATCTGCATCACAAGTTTGTGCCACAGTACAAACATGTGCTTATTGTAATAATTTTCCTCTCAAAAGTCAACGCACGAGATGATCCACATGTATCATCCCCCATCCGATCCTGCCAAGCTGAGCACTTCTCGGATATGCTCTCTCATAAAGGCGCAGCTTCATTTCTGCCGGAGTAAATGATGGATACTTCTCAAATGCAAGGGCAAGCGCCCCTGAGACAACCGGTGCTGCCATGGAAGTTCCGCTTTTTACCTGATATCCGCTTTTATCCTTGCTGCAGCTTGTAATACCGGTTCCGGGTGCGAGGATTTCCGGCTTTACGATGCAGCATGCAGTCGGCCCCCTGCCGCTGTATCCGGTTTTTAAAACTTTTCTCCCACGGTCATAGGTATCATCATCACTGCTTCCGACCGTCAGTACTTTTCTTGAAATACCCGGAATCGTCACCGTATTTTCTTTTGGTCCGTTATTTCCTGCAGCGGCAACGACCATGATCCCTGCATCCCACAATTCATCGATCGCATATAAAAGCTTCCTCTGCTCCTCCACACCTGCGCCCGGTAACATTCCTACCGATATATTTAATATCTTAATATGATAACGTTCCCTGTTCTCTTTGACCCACATCACTGCATCAAGTACTTTTTTCGTATTTCCATTTCCATTTTCATCTAAAACCTTTAACATGATAATCCTGCATTTTGGTGCAACTCCACTGTATATCCGAACCTTATGTGCAGTATCTTTCAGATACTGCTCAGACATTTTTCCGTTTCCCGCAATAATCCCCGAAACATGGGTGCCGTGACCATTATCATCATACATTTCCTTTCTCCCATAACAAAAATCATGAAAATATATGATTCTGTCCTCAAAATCCGGATGTGCAACAATACCGGTATCCATCACTGCAACGGTAACATTCTGTCCGCTAAGTCCTGATCTGTATGCATAATCCGTGTGAATCATCTTCTTCACCCGATCCATAGTCTCTCCCATTCTGTCAAAGAACTTCCATATTATTATATGAAGAAATTTATTTTCTGCTAAAAATGATAAAAAAATGTTAAATTTTTCTGAATATTCAGAAGAATGTTTGACACTTGGCATGATTTTCCTTATAATAAATAATAGTTAATTAGTGAACTATTTTGGTTCGCTTTAAAATCAAAAAAGAAAGTAGTGTGATGCCATCTTGAACAAAAAACTCAAAGAAAAATTTGACGAATCCGTAAATGCAGTCCTGCCGATCACGGTGATCGTGCTCCTGCTTTCCATTTTTGTTGTTCCCATGGAAACCGGAACGATCGCCCTGTTCTTAGTCGGTGCATTTATGCTGATCATCGGCATGGCTTTTTTCCAGCTCGGTGCAGAAACTGCCATGACACCTCTCGGCGAAGGCGTTGGTTCTTCCATTATGAAAACAAGAAAGCTTCCTGTTTTAATCGGCGTATGCTTTCTGATGGGTATTATCATAACCCTCGCAGAACCCGATCTTCAGGTTCTTGCAAATCAGGTTCCTTCTATTCCGAACAATACCCTGATCTTTACGGTTGCACTTGGTGTCGGCGTATTCTTAGTGATCGCCGTACTCCGTATTCTCTTTCGGATCAGTCTTCCAGTTCTTTTGTGCATTTTTTATATTGCACTGTTTTTTCTTTCTTTCGCGGCTCCTGCTGATTTTATTGCAGTCGCATTTGACTCCGGCGGCGTGACGACAGGTCCCATGACAGTTCCCTTTATTATGGCGATCGGTGTTGGTCTCTCCGCAACCAGAAACGATAAAAACGGTTCGAGTGACAGTTTTGGTCTGATTTCTTTTTGCAGTGTAGGTCCTGTTTTAATGGTCCTTCTGCTTGGCATTTTTTATCATCCAACTGGTGCCGCATACAATGAGACAACAATCCCGGACGTAATCACGATGCAGGACGTGATCCGCGAATTTGTACATATGATACCGGATTATGCAAAAGAGGTTCTGCTGTCCATCCTTCCGGTAATTTTCGTATTTCTGATCTTCCAGCTTATTTCCAGACGTTATCACAAGCCACAGGTGATCAAAATGATCATCGGTTTACTCTACACGATCATCGGTCTGATCCTTTTCTTAACCGGTGTAAACGTCGGATTTGCTCCTGTTGGAAGTCTTCTTGGAAGCAGTCTTGCCGGCCAGCCGTGGAAATGGATTTTAATCCCGATCGGTGCCTTGATCGGTTACTATATCGTAAAAGCAGAGCCTGCGGTCCAGGTATTAAACCGTCAGGTTGAGGACGTCACAAACGGCTCTATTTCCAGAGATACCATGAATTTAAGCCTGTCGATCGGTGTATCCGCCTCCGTTGCACTTGCATTGCTTCGTGTTCTTACCGGTTTAAACATTTACTGGCTTTTAATCCCGGGATACCTGATTGCACTGATTCTGACAAGATTTGTACCAAAAGTATTTGTCGGCATTGCCTTCGACTCCGGCGGTGTTGCGAGTGGTCCTATGACTTCCACTTTTCTGCTCCCGCTTGCCATGGGTGCATGTACCGCGATCGGAGGAAATGTAGTCACAGATGCTTTCGGAGTTGTTGCGATGGTTGCCATGGCACCACTTATTGCAGTTCAGGTCATGGGTGTCTCCTATAATATGAAATTAAAGAAAGCAAGTACCCCTGCCGCCGCCATCATTGGCATTGACGACAATGAAATTCTGGATTTTGAGGAGGATTTTTAACGATGCAGGAACAGAAAAAACGAGAAGCTTACCGCTGCCTTGTAATTATCACAGACTCCCATATCAGAGAGCAATTATGCGAATTTTTAGCAGATTCCCATATACCGGTCTACTATCAGATGCATGGGATCGGCACAGCCAGTTCAGAATGGTTAGAATTATGCGGTCTTGGAAGTATCCAGAAAAGTATCACACTCTGTTTTATTCCAAACGGACGCAAAAAAATTCTGCTCGCTGAAATGAATCAGGCATTGAGCCTTCATAAAAAAGGAACCGGTATTGCCGTCAGTATTCCCATGAACGGTATGCAGGGATTTCTATATAAACTTTTAAACGAGCACACCGCAGAATCAGACGGCGAAGAAGTTGAAAAGGAAGTGAAAAAGATGAGTGAACCAATTACACATGCTATGATACTTGTAACAATCAATCAGGGATACAGTGACGCTGTCATGAACACCGCGCGCGCTGCCGGTGCAACCGGAGGCACGATCTTAAAAGGTCTGCGCTGCAGTCCCGGAAAATCGGCTGTCATCTTCGGCATCACGATCCAGGAAGAACAGGAAATCGTCGCAATCGTTGTACCAAAAGATAAAAAAACAGAGATCATGCAGGCGATCAGCTCTGCTCATGGAATGGACTCTCCTGCCCATGGTGTTGCCTTTTCCCTGCCAGTGGACGGAATTATGGGATTGTAATGCCGATGAGGCCATTCTATTGTCAGGTATTACAAAAAAGAACTGCACGTTAATAACTATCATTAACATACAGTTCTTTTTTCAAATCCATATATCTTGTATATAGATTATTTATAATTTTTAAACTATTTGTTTTTTCTTATGCCTCTGCCGGAACATCCTTCATAGAGAAGCTGATGCGTCCCATCTTGTCTTTTCCAAGGCAGACAACTTTTACTTTATCTCCTAATGTCAGGACATCCTCCACACGATTGATACGCTCTTTGGAAATCTTGGAAATATGAACCATTCCCTCTTTACCCGGAGCAAATTCAACAAATGCGCCAAATTCTTTGATGCTTACAACAGTACCAGTAAAGATCTGTCCCTCTGCAAAGTCAGTGGTGATAATCTTGATCATTTCGATTGCTTTGTTCATCATCTCTGCGTCTGTGCCACATACAGATACAGCACCGTCATCGGTAATGTCGATCTTAACGCCTGTGCGGTCAATGATCTCGTTGATCGTCTTTCCTCTCTGTCCGACTACATCACCGATCTTGTCCGGATTGATCTGGATCTGAACGATCTTCGGTGCGAATGTGCTGACTTCTTTTCTCGGCTCCTCGATTGCTTTTGACATAACCTCATCCATGATGTAGATTCTTGCCTCTCTCGCACGTCCGATTGCTTCCTCAACGATCGGTCTTGTAAGACCATGGATCTTGATATCCATCTGGATTGCTGTGATACCTTTGTGTGTACCGGTTACCTTAAAGTCCATATCTCCGAAGAAATCCTCAAGACCCTGGATATCCGTAAGAACAAGGTAATCATCATCTGTGTCACCGGTAACAAGACCACAGGAAATACCTGCAACCATTGCTTTTAACGGAACACCTGCTGCCATTAAAGACATACAGGATGCACAGGTGGAAGCCATGGAAGTAGATCCATTTGACTCAAATGTCTCGGATACGGCACGGATCGCATATGGGAACTCCTCCTCAGAAGGAAGTACTGCCATAAGTGCTTTCTCAGCCAGTGCACCGTGACCGATCTCACGGCGTCCCGGTCCACGGGAAACTTTTGTCTCACCTACAGAATATGCAGGGAAGTTGT
>OIAH01000108.1_pt1 | contig 42158 bp, 29 predicted proteins | sample 1580711 | NCBI WGS metagenome assembly OIAH01 (sample SAMEA3882556, study PRJEB24775) | human gut metagenome | biome: human-associated habitat; feature: intestine environment; material: feces | place: Netherlands | collected 2009/2010
GGAATTTCATAATGGGATGTTGCTAGGAGTAAAGCAGAAATGTGGAAAATGTTCTTGTAACATGGGCTGCTCTTCATTGAACTCTGTGAAGTTACATTTTGTTTGTATTGATGATAAAGTGTAATCCCTATACCGTCCTTCTGAGCTTTTGATCTGATGGTATCTTGTCAAGTATCCTTGGATGAGTAAAGGTTGTTTATCTTTCTCATCTCTGAAAGAAAAGGTATAGGAGTAGAGTTGTCCGATGCAGCATATTATGCTAATTGATTGTCATTAGTTTACATCAAAAGATAGAAGCCTCTAAAATTTACTTGTTTTTCGCAACAAATTGATGATTTAACGATTTTTTTCATCCTCTTTCTCCAAACAGAGAGAAAAAAGGCAAAACCGTCTTTTCGGCTCCCGACTTTTTGTTGGATCTTCGATCAGAGGGTGAGTACAAGGGTCGGCCAGTCAGCCAGTTGTTTCCGGTTTCTCCTTCGGGACATCCTTGGGTTTCCAGGCTACGATGAAGCTAACAGTTGTGGATTTGATCTAATAACTTTTTGCAAACCAATCGGTGAGTATCTTTTGCATTCGCATCGAGAGCTTGGTTACGGGAAGGTCTGTCTTTTCGGTAAAGAGCTTAAAGCTGCGGTATTGCATAGAAACACCGCTCTGCAGTGCCAACACCTCGTATTTGATTCTCTTGAAGGACCCTAGGCGGTCGCCCCTATGAAGAGAGTTTTATACTTGATTTTTTTTAACCCGATACTCTTGTATGCCGTTGATGTGATTAGTGTTTCCTCTATAGCTCTGCCGTATAAAATAAGCATTCCCTATAGAATTAGGTAAAGTCGCTCTATAATTGAAGAGAGCGACTTTACTTACGATTTAATACTAACCTTCCTGATATATCCAGTAATCATTATCCTTTCTATTATCTTTGAAATATTGAATACGGTCAACGATGTCAATGCCTTCTTTGTTTTGTGGAATGATAAATCTGGCACGCTCTTTATTGTCCTTCAAAGAGTATGATACAAAAGCATTGTTTTCACATCTCAACAGCCCTTTTCTGTAAGAGAGCGCACGGATATCATATCGTTCTACAGAATTTGCTACTGCTTGTCCTTCAATGAGTGCTTGAAGCATACATTGGTAGGCATTAGATGATTCACGCTTTTCAGAGTGCAATGCCACAAGAGCGTATGGTTGTTCATCATACATAGTATATTTGCCATAACGCTCGGGGCGGAAGCATGGATACGCGATATAATAATATCGCCAATCGTATTGACTTTTAGTCTTGCATTCTGTTAGATACGCATCAATTTTTTCTTGTAAGTAAATGTCGTCTATTTCTATATCAATCTCAAGCAGAGAACGTAATGATTTTTTTGTCTTATTAAAATCTGGATTTTTGCCTGTCGGATGAAATAATGCATACCAAGCCTTATTGCCAATTTCATCCTGATTCCCAGAACCAAGTTGAATGCACCAATTATTTATCCTTTGGCTATAATCATACGTTGCTAACATTGCACAGTCAATAATATCGCGAGAGCATCTATCAAAGACATGGATGAATCGCTGATAAAGATGAGTATTCTCATACCCAACAACATCTGTACGACCCTGAAGCAGATAGTGATCCTCCAACTGAAAAAGACCAGTAGAATGCTCGGGATGTTCTTTGGTAAACTGGAGCTTTTGACGCTCCTCTTCCATCTGAATTACATTGAAATTCAGTCTCACGTCATTATCAATCATTATACTATCTGCAATTTCCCCAGAAAGAATAATATTTTCTACCTGACGAAGATTTGCGGGCATACGGTTTCCTGCATCACCATTAGGGGTATCGACAACTTCGTTTCTGGAATTTTTGAGCAGATTCACTACCACACGCAAGCGTCGACGGAAATCCATTTCTTTTATCTTATCATAGTTCATTAAATAGATAAGAAAGGAGTAGAGCATTATTAACCAATAGGTAGTATTTTTACGCAACGCGGCTCCGGTCAATACCCCTTTGAAAATATTGAGATCTGTAATTTGTTGAGATACGACAACTTTTTCGTGTTCATGATAATCTTTTGACAGGTAAGAGTTGAAAAAAATATCAATTGGGTTAAGTATTAATGAATTAGAACGTTGCGCTTTGTTTTGAATATTGACCATGCAATCAAAGGCTTGTTCAAAAAACACTACATTTTTTGGTTGATTCTTATAAAGCCTTTCCAGTAAACTGAAATCATCTTCTAAATCAAATTCTGATGAAGAGCGATCTGACTTATAGACAAGAATAAGGGAAATCATATGGAAAAAGTTTAGAAAACCGCTATCGACGAGATTATACTCATCCCTATAAATCCAAAGTAAATCGGTCCATTCGCGGTCTATCTTAAGGCCAATGCGTTTAGCAGTAGCTTCATCGTCATTTTCAGAACGCATAACCTTTAAGAGTTCTGCCTTAAAATGTTCAAAGTCAGTGAGTGGTTTTCCACGGGAGTTCATCTTGATGTAAATGTCATCGGTTAACTTCATCTCCTCAATATCGCGGAAATAGAAATTAATTTTATCCAATTTGTTCCATAAGTCATTAATATCGGCAAAACGCTTTTGGATTTCATCAAGCATTGTGAGCATTCCTCTAACCGTAGGATCGTTGCTCCATTCCATTGGAAACCATCCCTCATTTTTAATTTCATCACTAAGATGTGTTTTCCATGTAGGTTCGTAGTTAACGAGCTTTATAAGAAAATCTCTCGCGCTATAACGTGTGTTGTATGAAAACCTCGCAAGTCGCTTATCGTTGATGCCCTCTTTTTTATCTGCATACCAATGAAGTAGCCAAAGAGTAGTTAGTCGTTGCTGTCCATCAAGAGGAATCAGCTGACCATTCTGAATATTACCATAAATGAAATCGAGGGTTAAACCATTGTTTATTAATCCAGCATGTATTGCTGATAGAAAACGTTCACGAGTCTTTACTGCATGTGCATCAGATCGGCCTTGTGCATAAGCACGTTGAATCCGTGGTATAGTGATTCCACTTATTCCGTAAGGATTGTTTTCAGAAATCAGATTCTTCAGTGTCGTAGTTTCCATTTGTCAAGTTGGGTATAGTGGTATCGTTATTATCCTGTTTATAGTAAGGTGAAATTTTCTCATTAAGGGCCTCGGCATAATCTCTTCGGTCTGTCTCTCCCCAAAAGAAAAGCGATGGACCCTCTTGAGTATAGTACTTGAAGAATACGTGTTTTGTACAAATTGGAATGTATCTTCCTTCTTTATCATAATTAATGACACGGTGTCTTTTAACATCAAAAACGGAGTTGCTAAGAGCCGCGTTTTGAGATACATCTAGCAGTGCCATATTTGCTAATCCATGCGAGTAGCTATTCTCCTTAACGACATCTTCCTTAGACGTGAATATGATAATTACTTCCTTCTGAATCTCATTAAAGCGTTCACGCACATTCCCTGGATCCTTATCGCTATGAAGTTGTTCAATCAATATCTCCATTTTCTCTATAAGTTCATTATTTACCTCAAAAATAGAACTTTCAGAAGATTTCAAAAGTGCAATATGACTTTCTAGCCATGTAAGAATATCTTTATTCTTTTTAAGGCTTTCGGCATTTTGAGCGTGGATATGCTCCAAACTCCATATAGAATCTTTATGTTTGTCAAATGGGAACCTTCGTTTACCATCGTCCATCAGACGTTCTGTTTCCACATTAAACAAAGTCAATACCTTTTGTAGTTTGTCTTTCCTTGTATCGTATGATAAGCTAAGTAACTCTTCTTTATCTTTAATGCTTATTGATTCTGAAATCATTTTGTCGAGCTCGCTAAGAAATATATCCTTAGCAAGAGGAGTGTTGCCATCATTTTGCCATACGGTATAAATTTTCCTTAGTGGAACTCCTATAGTAATCAGATAACCAATTTTATGGTAAAAGTCATGGTTCGTATACCATTCGCGGAGTGTAAGAAACACATGATAGATGCGACTCCATATCTCAAGAAGCGGATTTTCTGTGGTGGTTTCCGATAGAGACTTTATTTGTCGATCAAAGTAAAAGAATGTACGATACTTTTCACGATCATTCCCTGATTTGTCTACCATCAGATCAAGGATAAGATCTATACGAGTTGGCATTTGATCTCCATCAATATTGGACAAAAAGCCCCAAAATGATGGATTTTGTAGTTCTTGCTCAATCATGTCCCACTGGAGTGAGATTTCCTCCTGTCGTCCTGACATCTTGTCTCGCACACTGTCTTTAAGAAACAAGGCTTTGACAAGTTCCGAGCTTGTCAGTGGAATTTTTCCAATGTTTAGACGCTCAAATAGCTCAATACCATTCTCAGCAGAATCCACTTCGTACCAAATGACGTTTACTGATGATATGAAATATTCATTGAGTTTGGTCAGGTAAGCTGCCATTTCTCGACGCTCACCCTGTGTCTTTTCTGTAAAATATTGCTCTATATATTCGTATGCAGATGCGATAAAATAATAATCTATATTCAGCTCTCTAAGCGAAAGATCAATATTACCAAGAAAGTTTGCTGATTCTTTACGAGTTTCATACTCTAACTTAAAGCTAGGTTCATATAGATCTCCCAGTTTTGCTTCCATATACTTGCAGATGAGGTATATGGTTGTAAGACGTTGCTGCCCGTCAATGAGCTCGAACCTCTCATTGCTTTTCTTTACAACAATTGGTTGTAAGCAATATGGCTTTCCCGCACTTTCATAAATGTCATCGAGAAGGAGTTTTATTTCCTCCGAGGTCCATCTATAACCCCGTTGATAATCGGGGAGGTAGAAAAGGCCCTTGATCTTCCCTACATTTTTTGTATCAAGAATAATGTTTGACATATTGTAGTATCTTAATATAATTTTTTATACAATGTAATATCGTATGCTGACTGATTTTCGCTAGTTTGTATTTAAAAGGTGGAAACTTTACGAAGTTACTTGTTTTTTCGCTAAGAACCGATGTTTTAATGTTTTTTATCGTTTCTCTTCGAACAGAGGGAGAAAGGGTAAAAACTGCCTTCTAGGGCTTCGATAGATCTTGTTCACAAAGATAGGGTATGTCGGAGTTCGTTTTGCCCAAAAGGGTAGTAAAATCGAGGATAGATTCACAGGTATTTTCTGGTTCCCATGCGAGTGTTATGTGTTCTATTCGGAGTTGTATTTTGTTCGATCTTTACACTCGGTTACTCTACGTTTTGCAGCCAAAAGAAAAATGATTGAAGTTATTTCATCATAGTGCAGCCATCTCTTCTCCCTTATTTTGACTTTACTTTATTGAACGTATATAGGAATACGGGGATAAAGTAAAGTTGGTTTTCATTTGAATAGCAAACTAATCTTGAATATATGTTGTAAGGTAATTTTTGTAGAATAGACATTTAATTCGCTTGGAAAAATGTCGTGTAATGGGGATGATTCGTTTGAAAAAGTGTAGAGCCTTTATACTGCTGTGTCTTCTAGTCTTGCGATTTTGTCTGCAATATATCATTAAATAGATAAAAAGTAATATTTTCATATTATATGATAAGTTGATTATGACAAAGAATACAATGGGGATTAAGTTGCCTCGAAAATTGGAGCAGAAGATGTCGGTTGTGGGAGAGCAGATAAAACTGGCTCGATAGCGGAGGAATTTGAGTGTGGCTCAGATGGCGGAACGGGCACTTGTTCCCCGTTGACTGTGTTCCGAATAGAGAAAGGCGCACCGACGGTAGCAATCGGAATATACTTGCGAGTGCTGTATGCTCTGCAGCTTGATGATGATATTCTGTGGCTGGTCAAAGAAGATAAATTGGGAAAAGCTTTGCAGAATTTGAGTTTGAAGACAAGGGAACGTGCTTCGAAGAAAGAGTAAGCGATGAAGACGCTATATGTATATGCCGATTTTGATTGGATCGAAGAAACAGAACTCGTTGGTGAGTTAGGCTATGAATCTCTTCGTAGCTCGGATTGCTATTGTTTTACTCTCAATGATGGATGTTTTGAAAAAAACACGGAGATTTGTTTCTGAGCGATGATCTGAATAATTATCAGGGACAGCAATATACGCAATCGGAGAAAGATATATTTGGATGTTTCTCGGATGCTTTGCCGGATCATTGGGGGGCGAACGTTGTTGCTGCGACGTGAGCAGATTGTAGCGATGGAGGAGAAGCGACCGGTACGAAGACTGTTTCCTTTCGACTATTTGATAGGTATCGATGGCTTTTCCCGAATGGGGGCTTTCTATTGTAGAAATGATTTTCCGTTCGGTACGAAGCTCGGCTAAATCAAGGAATGCGGTTTTTCTTCCATAAGAGAGCCTTTGGGAACTATTTCGTAGGAATAGGCTTTCTCAAAGGCTTGGTGTCCGGCATCTGTCATAAGTCCTCGGTCTTCAAGATTGATACAACGTTCTTTGTTTAACTCAGTCCAATGACTTCCTTTGCGATGAGGTGAAAGCCGCTGTGCAAGGCATCCGTCTGGCAATTTCTTTAGAGTTGAATCAATCCACCCGAAGCACAATGCTTCTTCAACAACTTCAATGTATGGAATACATTCGTATGTGGGCTGTTTAGAGCGTGAAGTTACAACCCAACACGATTTCACCCGATTATGGTTGACCTTCAGCCATTCTCTCAACTCGATGCGGTCTGTGAAGTCTAGTAGATTGATAATTTCCATATTTGCCTCCAACTGATATGTTATTAATCCAACTGTTTTCTATAAACTGAGTCCAATGTATTTCCTTCTTTATCTTTCCATACCAACCAGCCGTTGTTGCTGCTACCAATACAGAAATCTGCGGCAGTACTGGGACTTGAAAAAGTTTTATCTGATGTCAAAACCAATATTCCGTTCTCAGTAGAAGTGTAATCTTGAAGCATCTTTTCTCGTTTTTCTTTCCAGTTGAAAGACGGAACCATTGTTTTGGCAACAGTACTTCCTTTTAGGACTGTGAATCCATCGGAACTGTAGAAACCTTTTGCATTGCATCCTCTACCTTTGGTGTAGAATAGATGTTCTTCTTTGGGTTGTGATACTTCAAAAATATTGCAACCGATAAATGATGCCAAAAACTTCACATCTTCGAAAAATTCATTCATTGAGTCCTGTTGATGCTCCGGTAGGTTAGGGGCTTTAGGAATTTGTTTATTATCGCTTAAAACAAAAGCGTTTGCTTTCTTGGCTTCGGCTATAGCTTTATGTTCTAGGTATTGCACATCAACTTTAGTCATATCGGCGTCTTTCGATACAAATATGAGTGCTTTTTGCCAAAACGATTTTTGCTATCGTGGTCTTTTACACGTTCTTTAAAGTTCTCCGTTTCACCTATATACGCCTGCGGCTTGGTTGATTCATCTTCCCCCAGCAATATATAGAATGCAGGTTTTTGTAACTTCTCTTGTGTATTCAAATAAGAGAGATTAGAACGTGGTACGACAAACATTTGGCAAATTTTGTTGCTAATGAATGCGTATTGAGTTCCTTTTGGGTCTCCATCAATGAGATATGTTGTTACTGTCTTTCCCATAAATATGTCTAAATTCAATTACTTTGAGGTATAACTCATTTAAGAACTGACTTTTCTTAATGCAAATATACACTATTATCGAATATAATTCCCTATATTTGTCTAATAAAATCATATCAAGTAATGAAACTGAATAGAATAAAGACTGTTTTATCCGAAAAAGGTATTTCTCAAACGTGGTTAGCTAAACAGCTAGATAAGAGTTTCAGTATGGTCAATGCCTATGCCTGTAATCGGATTCAGCCTAATTTGGAAACCTTGCAACGGATTGCGGAGATATTACAAGTTGATTTGAAGGATTTGATAACCGATAAAAAAGAAAGGTTACAATAAATTATTTAATACGGTTAGGAGGTTCTGGTTCCTTTTGTAACCTGTTGCAGATGTGCCTATGAACTTCTGATAATATATATTATTAAGAATATGACTCCTGAAGAAAAAGCAAGAATAAAGATAGACCAGTGGTTTGCCGATGCTGGTTGGAAAGTAGTCAACAGGGAGGATTATGAACCTACTTGTACGGCTGTAGCCATAAGAGAAGGTTTATTGAAAGGAAATCTTGAGGCAGATTATTTCCTTTTCATTAATGGAAAAGCAGTAGGGGTACTTGAAGCTAAGCGTGAAGAAACAGACGCTTTTGCCTCCAAAGTATGCGAGCAAGCAGCCTTATACGCAAGAAGTGTTCCGAATATCTATCAGGCATATCAAAAGCCATTGCCTTTTATCTTCACCTCGAATGGTAAGGAACTATATTGCTGTGATTTTCGTGAACAAGATTCTTGTTTCAAGCAGATCATGAATATCCCTACACCACATGAATTGGTAAAGAGATTGGGAATTGAAGATGCATTTGCCGGACTCCCTACATTGAAAAAGAAAGGGCTGCGTGATTGCCAATATGAGGCGGTAACAGAACTTGAAAAGAGTTTCCGCAGTGGACAAAATCGGGCATTGATGGTTCTTGCTACCGGAGCTGGCAAAACATATGCTGCTTGTCTTGCTACCTACCGGATGCTTTCTTATACACCAATGCATAGAGTGTTGTTTCTTGTAGACCGAAATAATCTTGGAAAACAAGTAGAAGGAGAATTTGGGACTTTCCGTCTGACAGAGAACGGGGATGCTTTCAATACTATCTTTACGGTCAATCGCCTTCGCTCGTCTTCTATTCCTTCTGATAGCAATGTCGTTATTTCTACAATACAACGTCTATTCTCATTCTTGAAAGGAGAAACTATTGAGGATAATGATGATGACGAGAACGAACCTATAGAGGAAGTAACCTTGCCTCCTAATCCCAACTTACCGCACGACTATTTTGATATGATTATCATAGACGAGTGCCATCGCTCCATTTATGGGAACTGGCGCAAGGTGCTGGAGTATTTCGATACGGCAAGATTGGTTGGTCTGACCGCAACTCCTATCCCTGAAACAATGGCATTCTTCAATAATAACTGCATTGTTAACTATACATTGGAAAAGAGTATTGTTGATGGCGTGAATGTGGATTGTCGGGTATATAGAATAAAAACGCAAGTCACAGAAACGGGTGGGGCTATATTAGAGGGTGAGAAATTTAAAGAAGAAACAAGATATACAGGTGAGGTTAAGATTGTAAGTAGTAAGGAAACCAAAATCTATACAAATAAAGAACTTAATCGGAGTATTATCAATCCGGCACAGATAAAGTTAGTCCTTTCGACCTATCGGGATGTGGTTTATACAGAGTTGTTTAATGACCCGCAACGTGAACCAAATATGGACTATTTGCCCAAAACATTGATTTTTGCTCTCAATGAAGCTCACGCTACAAATATCGTACAAATAGCTAAAGAGGTGTTTGGACGGACTGATGGCCGCTTTGTTCAGAAAATTACCTATTCGGCAGGCGACAGTAACGAACTGATACGCCAATTCCGTAACGACAAGGATTTCCGTATTGCAGTGACCTGCACATTAGTTGCCACAGGAACAGACGTAAAGCCGCTGGAAGTGGTGATGTTCATGCGTGATGTGGAATCATTACCTTTGTATATTCAGATGAAAGGGCGTGGAGTGCGTACTATTGGTGATGAGCAACTTCGCAATGTTACCCCGAACGCATTCAGCAAGGATTGTTTTTATTTGGTTGATGCGGTAGGCGTGACGGAACATGCGCAAACAGTGGCACCTATAGATGATGCTCCTACAACAAAGACGATTACTCTAAAGGAGCTATTAGAACGTATTAGTCATGGCTATATTCCTGACGAGTATCTCAAACGGCTTGCTGCAACGCTTGCCCGAATATACAACAAGGCGGATGATCCGCAACGGAAAGAGTTTGTCCGTTTGTCTCATGATGACATGAAGGAACTTTCTGCCAGAATATACGATGCACTGGAGAAAGGCATTCTTCCACCGTTTGTAATCACTGATGAGCCTAACAATGAACGTAAGGGGCTAGTCGCTCCGCTTGCCAATCATGCAGATGCTCGGAAATACCTTCTTATACTTGCAGCCGGATTCGTCAATACATTGATGCCGGGTGAAGATACGCTTATCTCCAAAGGGTTCTCCATTGAGGAAGCAAAAAATACGACAGAGGCTTTTGAAGATTTTTGTAAAAAGTACTATGACGAAATAGAGGCACTGCGCATCATTTACAACAATGAGGGAGAGCCTATAACCTATTCGATGCTAAAGGATTTGGAGAACAGACTTAAAATGGCAAACAATCATTTTACATCCAAACAACTCTGGAACTCTTATGCCATAGTTAACCCTAAAGTGGTAAGGCGTTCCATTACCAAAGAAGAAAGCGATGCATTGACCAATATCATACAACTTGTGCGCTTTGCTTTCCACCAAATCGAACGATTGGATAGTGTAGTTACTACCTCTAAACAGTTTTTCAATCTTTGGTTAGGACAAACCCAGCGTGAAATAACTGACAAACAGCGAGAGGTTATCAGTCGTATTGTGGATTACATCGCTTCTAACGGAGCTTGTACTATCAGAGATATTCGTGAAGATGATGCTACCCATGCAGCCCAAATGATTAGAGCGTTTGGCAATATGCAGAAGGCAGACGAGGCACTTCATTCCCTTTACACATTTGTAGTTTTAAGAAAAGCAGCATAAAGAAATGGCAACAAATAATACAACAGAGCAATCGCTCACCAAAAAAGTATGGAATCTGGCAACCACTCTTGCCGGACAAGGAATTGGATTCACTGATTATATTACCCAACTGACCTATCTTTTATTCTTGAAGATGGATGCCGAAAATGTAGAAATGTTTGGAGAAGAGTCGGCTATTCCAACTGGTTATCAGTGGGCAGATTTGATAGTACTTGATGGCTTGGATTTGGTAAAACAATATGAAGAGACCCTTAAATTGCTTAGTGAGCAGGATAATCTGATAGGTACGATTTATACGAAGGCGCAAAACAAGATAGACAAGCCTGTTTATCTGAAAAAGGTCATCACCATGATTGATGAGGAGCAATGGCTTATTATGGACGGTGATGTGAAAGGAGCTATCTACGAAAGCATTCTTGAAAAGAATGGACAAGACAAGAAAAGCGGGGCAGGACAGTATTTTACTCCTCGTCCACTTATTCAGGCAATGGTAGATTGTATCAATCCGCAAATGGGGGAAACGGTTTGTGACCCGGCTTGTGGAACGGGTGGATTCTTGCTTACAGCTTACGATTATATGAAAGGTCAGTCAGCAAGTAAAGAAAAACGTGATTTCTTGCGTGACAAAGCTTTGCATGGTGTGGATAATACGCCTTTAGTGGTGACGCTTGCTTCCATGAATCTTTATTTGCATGGTATTGGTACAGACCGTAGTCCGATTGTTTGTGAGGATTCTTTGGAAAAAGAACCGTCAACTCTTGTAGATGTGATTCTTGCCAATCCTCCTTTTGGAACTCGTCCGGCTGGATCGGTGGATATTAACCGCCCGGATTTTTATGTAGAGACCAAGAATAACCAGTTAAATTTCCTCCAGCACATGATGCTTATGCTCAAAACGGGAGGACGTGCAGCAGTTGTACTTCCTGATAATGTTCTCTTTGAGGCTGGAGCAGGTGAGACTATTCGTAAACGCTTATTGCAGGATTTTAATTTGCATACTATATTGCGTTTACCTACAGGTATTTTCTATGCCCAAGGCGTAAAAGCCAACGTGTTGTTTTTCAGCAAAGGACAACCGACCAAGGAAATATGGTTTTACGACTACCGTACAGATATAAAGCATACGCTTGCCACCAATAAACTGGAACGGCATCATTTGGATGATTTTGTTTCTTGCTATAATAATCGAGTAGAGACATACGATGCAGAAAATAATCCGCAAGGTCGTTGGCGTAAATACCCTGTAGATGAAATTATTGCCAGAGACAAAACAAGTCTTGACATTACTTGGATAAAGCAAGGTGGTGAGGTGGACAACCGTTCATTGGCAGAACTGATGGCTGATATAAAGGATAAAAGCCAAACGATAAGTGCTGCTGTGGTTGAACTTGAAAAGCTACTTGCGAATATTGAAGAAAATTGAGTTATGGGAAAAGAGATTATCACAAATGATAAATATATAAACGACCTGTTCTTGAAGGTTGTTGACCTTGTCACGCAGGCAAGGGAACGTGTGGCAACAGCCGTCAATATAGCTGAGGTTTATACTAAGTTCCATATCGGACAATATATAGTAGAATATGAGCAAAAGGGGGAGACAAGAGCCGAATATGGAAAGGCGGTGCTGAAAGAACTCTCCAAACGTCTGACTGATAGGTTGGGAGATGGATGGTCATATTCAACGCTTAAGAATATACGGCAGTTTTATATTGTTTTTTCTAAAGGGCTAACCAGTGGTTGTCCAAAGCCGGGTCAAAAGGCTAACCAGTGGTTAGCCGATTATCCGAAGTCAGAGGAATGTATCTCTGAGCCGACATTCGCTCTCTCATGGTCTCATTATCTTATACTGATGAGGGTGGAAAATCCGGATGCCCGCAGTTTCTATGAAATAGAATGTACTCAACAACAATGGTCTAAAAGACAACTCAGCCGTCAAGTAGGAAGCTGTCTTTATGAGAGATTGGCTTTGAGCCGTAACAAAGATGAAGTAATGCGGTTGGCTAAGGAAGGACAATCTATTGAGAAACCATCAGACATTATCAAGAATCCCATCACATTAGAGTTTCTTGGTCTAAAACCCGATGCAGTTTATTCAGAGTCTAAATTAGAGAATGCCATTATCAACAAGATGCAGCAATTCCTATTAGAACTTGGCAAAGGATTTCTATTTGAAGCAAGGCAGAAAAGGTTCACATTTGATGAGCAGCATTTCTTTGTTGACTTGGTGTTTTACAATCGTTTGCTACAATGCTATGTACTTATAGATTTGAAGATAGACAAACTAACTCACCAAGACCTTGGGCAGATGCAGATGTATGTCAACTATTACGACCGCTATGTCAAACAAGACTTTGAAAAGCCGACAATTGGTATTCTACTGTGTAAGGAGAAGAACGATGCACTAGTGGAACTTACCTTGCCTAAGGATGCTAACATCTATGCTTCTGCTTATCAACTCTATCTCCCCAACAAGGCTTTATTGCAAGCTAAGGTGAAGGAATGGATTGAAGAGTTTGAAGAAAATGAGGAATTAAAGAGACTGGAAGAACATGAATAGTAATTGTGCAGCCAAAACTGCACAATTACAAACAGAAATATAACGATGGATACAAAAGCGTTACGTCAAAAGATACTCGACCTTGCGATACATGGAAAACTTGTACCCCAAGATCCCAACGATGAACCAGCATCAGTTCTGCTCGAACGAATCAAGGCTGAAAAAGAACGACTGATAAAAGAAGGCAAAATCAAACGGAGTAAGAAGTCTGCAAAGTCTTCCGATACGCCCCATTATGAGAACGTATTACCAGATGGATGGTGTTTGACAGATATAGGAGAACTTCTGATTAATCGTGACGGTGAAAGGAAACCTGTCTCGTCAGTGATACGTAGCAAGCAAACGAGTAAAATTTATGATTATTACGGTGCAGCAGGGGTAATAGATAAAGTGGATAGTTATCTTTTTGATGAAAGATTGCTTCTTATAGGAGAAGATGGTGCTAATTTATTATCAAGAAGTAAAAATAATGCATTCTTCGCAGAAGGAAGATATTGGGTCAATAATCATGCTCATGTGTTGGATGCTACAGATAAAAACTTACTTGACTTTATCGCAATTGTTATCAACTCAATGAAACTGGACGATTATATTACGGGGTCAGCCCAACCCAAGTTGTCACAAGATAATTTGAATAAGATTCCAATTGTTTTACCTCCATTAGCTGAACAACAACGTATAATTGCAGAAATAAAAAAGTGGTTTACTTTAATTGACCAAATAGAACAAGGCAAAGCCGATTTACAGACCACCATTGAACTAACAAAAAGCAAAATTCTCGACCTTGCCATTCACGGAAAGCTCATACCGCAAGATCCGAATGACGAACCAGCCATTGAACTATTGAAGCGCATAAATCCCGACTTCACACCTTGTGATAACGGGCATTATACACAGTTGCCTGAAGGATGGGCTATTTGTAAAATGAAACAGATTACAAGTATAACGAATGGGAAGTCTCAAAAAAATGTTGAAACACTTAACGGTATATATCCAATTTATGGTAGTGGCGGTGTTATAGGTAGAGCTAATCAGTATCTTTGCATCGCAGGTTCTACAATAATTGGAAGAAAAGGTACAATTAATAATCCTATATTCGTAGAGGAACATTTTTGGAACGTTGATACAGCTTTTGGCTTGAAGGCTAATGATGCTATACTTGATAAATATCTGTATTATTTCTGCTTATCATTTGATTTTAGCAAATTAGATAAAAGTACGGCTATGCCCAGTTTAACAAAAACATCTATTGGTAATGTTTTAATACCCATACCGCCATATAAAGAGCAAGAACGAATTGTGGCTAAAATAGATATGGTGCTTGATACGATGAATGAAATATTACGGGCTGTATAAACAATCCGTTTTTGTTCTGCCTTCGGTGGTATAGGTATCTCTTATTTTGAGTATTCAGAAATCCAATATCGTTTATGAGTGTCACCTATCAATCTGGTTACACTCATAAACATTGCCACATAATCAATCTCAATATCACTGTGTATTTTTAGAATCTTCATTACTGATGATTTTACCTTGAAAGGAAAAACAACTAGTTTTGAATCTGTTGTAAAATCATCAAAGATTATACAAGGAAGATTTGAGCATATCCCTGTCGTTTCATTGGTATAACCAATTATAAAAGACTTACCTGCGGTTAAGACTGGTATTGAGTAGGAATCATCATAAGCCGTTGAATTTATAATATAAGCAGTAGGTTGTTCATAATCTACAACTTATTCAAGCCTGCACATAGCCCATCCTTCAGGCAACTTCTTATCATGTTCGATATATTCTCTTATATTGTTACTGTATTCATTATAAATCAATGTAGTATGGTAACAAAATTCAAAAATCATTTGGCAAAGACTAATCTCGCCAAGAACACCGTTACATCGTATGTGTGGACGGTACAGTATTTCCTCAATCATTATGGAGAAGTAAACAAGAAGAACCTTTTGGCATACAAGGGGTATTTGGTGGAGAACTTCAAACCACAGACGGTTAACCTGCGATTGCAAGGAATTAACAAGTATCTGGAGTTTACGAAACAAGAAAAACTAAAAGTGAAGTTCGTAAAAGTACAGCAAAAGAACTTCTTGGAAAATGTAATCAGCGATGCTGATTATAAATTTCTTAAAGCCCAACTTAAAGTAGATGGTTATGAGGAGTGGTATTTTATTGTGTGGTTTATGGCGGCTACCGGAGCACGTGTTAGTGAATTACTCCACATCAAAGCGGAACACATTAAAGTGGGCTATCTTGATTTATATAGTAAAGGCGGAAAGATTCGACGACTATACATCCCCAAGAATCTACGGACAGAATCTGAAAAATGGTTGAAAAACCAAGGCTTGACATCCGGTTACATCTTCCTGAATCGTTTCGGACAGCGTATTACTACTCGCGGAATCGCTTCCCAACTCAAGCATTTTGCAGAAAAATACGGAATGAACAAGGAGGTAGTTTATCCTCATTCGTTCCGTCACCGTTTTGCCAAAAACTTCCTTGACCGCTTTAATGACCTTGCTCTACTAGCCGACCTAATGGGGCATGAAAGCATAGAAACTACACGCATCTATCTACGTCGCACTGCCAGCGAACAGCAGAAGATTGTGGATAAAGTGGTTAACTGGTAAAGTCGCATCAGCCTTTAGAAGTGTATTCATTTACACTTCTAAGGCATTTTGAATGTTATCAAGAACAGAGAATAGTTCTTCTATCTTTTGAACAATGCGTTGTTGTTCGGCAAGTGGAGGAAGTGGCATTTCAATTTTATGTAAAGCATTGGAAGATAGTCCAAGTAATCCAATACCTTTCCCTCCTATCAGATTGTTTTCCTTTAAATATGCAAATGTGTAGTAATAAAATGGCACACATAAATCTATCTTTGGACGAAGTCTATGAATATGATTTTGAATGCAAATATCGTAATCATAATTCCATATTGCAGAGCGTCCAATATCTCCACCTTCGCATACAAGTAAATCACCCTTCGTAACAGTGCATTTATTCAATTCGCTTTCTTTGAATGGCATTTGTTTTATTGCTGTAAAATCAAACTTATTCCAGTACACATTGGATGTGGTTAAATAATCCTTGAATATACCTTCTTTGTTTGACGAATTGAGTGCTTTGCCTGTATTGTGGCTAAAAAGTTCTCCTAGAATAGTTTCTATCCATCCAACGGGATAATGCCCGTTATCACAAGGTGTGAAGTCGGGATTTATGCGCTTCAACAGTTCAATGGCTGGCTCGTCATTCGGATCTTGCGGCACGAGTTTGCCGTGAATAGCAAGATTGAGGATTTTACTTTTTGCCTGCTTGATAGTTGTTTGTAAATCTTCCTTGCTATTCTTGATAGTATCAATTAAAGAAATCCACTTGGCCACCTCTACAACAATTCTTTCTTGTTCCTTTAAGGGTGGGATAGGTATCATTAATTGCGAAAGCTTTTGAGCATTGATATTAGACTGATTAACAGCATCCGTTTTTACATTATAGCACCAATTACGATAATAGCTGCTATTCATTACAGTATTAAGGTAGTCTGAAAAAATCAATATCGGTCTAATGCGAATAAGATAGCCAGCATATATGGCTGGTTGTTCTTTCTTATAGATTGCCGTTTTCCCTACCCATTCACTACTGTTTGTGCGATTGAACAGTAAATCGTCTTTTTCAAGTGAGTACAGCTTAATATCTTCATTATTTGACGAATACACTAAATTAGAATAATCGATTGTACCGACATTAGTAATATTCCCCATTCGCAAGACAGCTATTTTTCCCACACTTAAAGACTTCTCTGAAGTTCCGTATTTCAATTCGCACACAATATCTTCTAAATTGCACCATTCCCACCCATTTGGTAACAAATAGGGATAATGGGGCGTATCGGAAGGAAAAAAGGAGAGGAAAAATCCTCTCCTTAATCTAAACCATGTATTAGACATTTAAGTTTTTCATCGGCAATCCATAATTGTTTTGGTTGAAAATTTATATGCAGCATATTCACATTCATACTAATCAGCCTTCTTCATTCTAATGGTACAAGTTACATTTGATAAATAGAATAAGAAACAAAGCACTTATTCTTCATTTATCCGATAAATAACCATCGGAAACAATGCTGTCATTGCAGCAGGTTTGATCGTGACAAGAGAGGTTCCGGCAAATACAGTTGTGGGCGGTGTTCCTGTCAGACATATCCGTAATATCAAGGAATAAAGAAAGGAGAAAACAATAGAAAGTTATAAGCAAATATGCCCTCATGCTCTCATTATGTATATAATCCATTGATAATGAGTGTTAAATGAATTATGGTAGCATGTTTTTGAAGAAACAATTTGCCCTCATGCTCTCACTGTTTAATTATACTGATTATTATCTAATATGTTTATATTCAATGTGATATAGCTGAATTCATTTCAAAATCACTCAGATGAGAAAAGAGTCTATTTTGCCGTTTTAGGTGAAGAAAAATGGCATAATGCCTACAAGATCCCTTTTATATACACGAATCTTATCATATTTTGCTAGGAGAAACAACGGTAACTACTGCATTTTAGGGAGTTCTTGATAGTTTATATAGAAATCATTATATGATAATCGGTCATTCATATTGCAGTTCTTTACTATGGGAAATTGCTTAATCACGTTTGTGATTAGACTTAATCACACTTGTGATTAACTTTAGTCACATTTGTGATTAGAGTTAGTCACACTAGTGAGTAAGCAATTGCGAATAATAGAAAGAACAAATAGGAAAGTACGATGAGTAGAACTTGTCAGCATGAAAATGTAATCGGATGTTTGTAAAATAGAGTATACTGTGATGAAAAAGCTCAAAATGCGATGGTTGACAAACTTTTGAATTAAGACTTTGTATGTGTTCATGTTGTTGGTTATCAGATAGATATACTCTTTTTATTTGTTCTGTAGAATGAGGGCATGAGGGCAAAGATACTTTTTGAAATATGCTATCATCATTCATTCAGTATTCATTATCAATATGTTAATTTCTTAGTGAGGGCATGAGGGCATAATTGCTTATAACTTTCTATTGATATTGGTGTTATGTTGAGTCGATTTATTGTGAAATACAGAAGTGTTTTTAATGCTTGTTGTAGCAATTATTAAAAATAATCGCTAAGAAACGTTTTTCCTATTTAAGAAATTATTATATTTGTACCGACTATTCTACTATGGCGTAGTAGAACGTTACATATTTTAAGAAGCGTTATTGAAATTATCTTCTATCGTCAAACTTCGCAACTTTGATAAAGGTCTGAAGATGATAACAACAACGCTCACGTCTGTGTTATATACCTGCCATTACTGTGGCATCTATATACCTAATGGCGTGGGTGGCTGTTGTTTATCTAGGTACAAGGCAATGCGAAGGCCCGACGATAAGATAAACAAGATACAGCCCTCACGCTTTTTTATTGTTAATCGCCGAACAGAGGAGGGGGAGTTAGGCAAAGTCTTTTGACAAGATAGACTGATCTAACATTTACAGACGTATGAAAACAACACTGCAAGCGGGAATGCGAATCCTTATTTCCCGTTATCTGTCAAGTCGAGGTTGCGGAGACACAGTATATGTCACCGGACCGCCAGGAGTCTTCTGCCCACAGACGGCAATTATAGCATCTTTTTGCAAAAAATATTCTATGGTATAATTGGGGCGTATAATGTCTGAACAGAATCATTGAAAAATTATAATCTAAATTTATTGTACGGAAATTATGGAAACAAACAATATGGAAATGTATGAGGCTCCTAAAGTGGAGATTATCGAAGTAGAAGTGGAAAAAGGATTTGCAGTAAGTGGTGGAACAGAAGACTATGACCAACATCCTTGGTAATTGAAATAAATAATTTAAAAACATACACGTATGAAAAAGATATTGTTCACATCTTTGGCTGTTCTTGGATTAGGAATAACCGGTTGTTCCAATGAAGATTTGGGCGTGGCGAAAAGTGGCGTTGATGAAGTATGTGCCACTATGGGAGATGCTGAATCGCGTACTGCTATGAATGGCAATTCTGTCGTTTGGAGTACAGGTGACGAGATTGGCATTTTTGTAACGAATGGAAGTTCTTCTACATATACTAACACTAATTATTCATTATCCAGTGGAGCCGGGACCAAGAACGCAGGGTTCTCAGGAGTACTGGAAGGTGAGAATCCTGTAAAGAAAGCTGCTTTTTATCCTTATGGCAGCGATGCTTCTTATGATGGAAGTAAAATATCATTAACGTTGAAGGATACCTATAATTATAAGGAAGGAGAAAACAGCAGTGCTCTTATGGCTTGCCAAATAAATGAGAGCGCACAGGATGTCTTGGCATTTAAAAATGCAGGTGCCCTGATGAGCATAACTGTCAATAATATCCCGAAGGACTATACTTGGGCGAAATTGACTTCTATGACCGCTCAAGGAAAAACTACTGTTCCAGCCATTGCTGGAAGTGCACAAATAGCATTCGCTGATGGTATCCCTACATTGACAACCACAGAAACGTCAAATTCCTCTTCCATAACTATAAACTTTGCTGCCAGCAGTGACGTCGTGACCAGTAAAACATTCTATTTCCCGTTGCCTGTAGCCGAGTATCCTGCCTTGGAACTTTCCATTGGTAATGGCGCTACAAGCCAGGTTTTAAAGACAAAAGCTTTAGATGCTAAACGTAACGAACGTTATACCACAACTATAACGTTGGACGAAGTATCCGGAAGTGTGCCGACAACAGTTCAAAGTGTATCAGCGGTAGCCGATGCTTTAAAAGAAACCAATTCTGTTTCTGTGGCTGATGTGGCTTCAACTGAACCCGGTCCTACGGTTTCAATACCGAAAAAAAGTACACCGGCAGAAAATGTCAGCATATCCTTTGAAAATATTTCTACTACTGCTACTGTTGCTATAAAAGAAGCGAGCACTGGCGCTAGTGGTAATTCAGCACCTGAAAACGTGTTGGTATCTGTACCGCAATTAGATACTGCGCCTAAATTTGAGATAGAGCTGCCTTCTTCTACCGTAACTTTGGCTGCCAATGGCGAAACAGCTACTTATGATGAAGTAACGGCAACTACTGCTGCAAATACATTGGTTCTTGATAAAGGGATTACGGTTAATACATTGAAGGTAAAAGCCGGTAATGTAAGAGTGAAGAGTGGTGCCAAAGTAACAGCCATCAGTCGTGAAAGCGGTAACACTTCAACTGTCATTATTTATAAAGAAGAAGGGGCTGAATTACCCAATCTGTCCGGTAATGACGCATTTGAAGTAGTTGATGCTGCCGTAGCCGACTTGCAAAATGTCGCAAAAAATGGTGGAACTTATACTCTTGCCACAGACTTGACGGGAGATTTTACTATTTCCGCAACAAAGGAAGTTATCATCAATTTGAACGGTCATAAAATTACCAACAAATCTGGTGATACATTTACCGTAAACAAGGATAGTAAACTGACAATCAACGGAAATGGTACAGTGGATAATGTAAGTCACGGGAAAGCTTGTATCTATAATAACGGTACAGTAATTCTTAATGACGGAACCTATATTAGAAGTAAGGAAAACGGTCAGAACTCAGAAAGTTCAGGTGGTAACAGCTATTATAATATTCTGAATCATGGCGAGATGACGATTAATCCAAATGTGGAGATATCGCAAAACGGGCATTATTCTTCGATGATAGCCAATGGGTATTATGATTATACCAATACGAATCCGCGAAATGGATATGTAAGTGGTACCAATCATCAGAATCCTTCACTTATCATAAACGGTGGTACATTTGCCGGAGGTCTTAATACCATTAAAAATGATGATGGAGCCCGGCTTGTCATCAACGACGGTACGTTCACCAATATGTCTCAGGCAACCGTACAGAATCATCATGTGGCTGAAATCAAAGGAGGTACATTCAATACGACTGGTTCCGCTCAGTATGTGGTGGATAATGAAGGTCATAATGGTGCAGCCAATGACTTGGGACAGATGACTATCAGTGGTGGTACACTGAATGGCAAGATTTATGTGGTTGGTGCAGGTGCATCGCTGGCTGTTACCGGTGGTACTTTTTCCGATCCGTCCGCACTTTTATACTTAAGCGGTAATGCTAACGTGAAGATACGTTTGAATGGAGACGCTACTTGTAATGGCTTTAAAACGCAAAGTGGACAATCTGTAGAATTGGACTTGAACAACCATGTGCTTACACTTGCTAAACCGACCGTTGGCTCGGCTGGCACAGAAACGAACAGTTGTCAATTGTTGAAAGGTTCTACCGTTACTATGAAAAACGGAACACTGGCAAGTGATAATGATAAAATTATGATTCAGAACTACTGTAATTTGACGTTGGATGCTATGACAGTGAAGGGGCTAAATGCCTTATATGTATTGAGTAACAATTGTGGTAATATTTTGATTAGCAATACTACGATTAATGCCGGAACTGGTGCATATGCATTTGATGTTTGCGGCTTTTCAACCTACACTGACGGAGTTAAAGTAACTGTTAAAGGTACTAGTATTATTAATGGTAACGTGGAATTATCAAAAAGTACCGGAAACACCGAACCTATGGAATTGAATATTGAGGGTGGTACTTTTAACGGCAATTTGGTTGTTGATTCATCGATAACAAATGCTTCTTCTATCATTAACGTGACTGGTACTCCTTCTTTTAAAGGAACCGGTTGGGATAGTTATAAAAAATAAGAGAATTATTTGCTATCATGTTATTAGTCATGGCAGAAAGTGATTTGTAATAAAAGAAGGTCGTCCTGTTTCGAAAGGTCGGGCGGCTTTCTTTTTTTAAGATTAGAAGATTATGAAACTTAATCCCCATTTCAAACTCCGCTCCATAGCCGGAGAAACAATAATTGTGAACCAAGGTGTTCCCGATACTGATTTGACCCGTATTATTTCCTTTAATTTTTCCGCTTGCTTACTTTGGAAACGACTTTCGGGAAAGGATTTCACTTTACAAGAGGCAGCCTTGGTGTTGGTGGAATCTTATCATATTCCTCAAGAGCAGGCCGAAAGAGATGTGGTGATTTGGGCAGATGCACTAAAAAAATGTTCAGCCTTACTTGATTGATATAACAATGGATATAATACTCGATAAACCGGAGCAAATGCTATTTGCCTTGCTCCGATCCGCGTTGAACAGCACAAAGCCGGTTAGTGAAATCCTTTTTACCGATATATCTCCTGCCCTTTGGCAGGCGTGTTACAAACTAGCTTGCACTCAGGGAGTGATGGCCTTGGCATGGGACGGAATACAGACCCTGCCGGCCTGTTTGCAACCCCCGAAGGCTTTGAAATTAAACTGGGCGATGGCGGTAGAGAACTATGAAAAACGCTACCGGCGGTACTGCCATACCATAGCCGAACTTTCAGCTTTTTATAAAATACATGGCATTACCACGGTCCAGTTGAAAGGAGTGGGCCTCTCCACCTATTATCCCATTCCTTCGCACAGGGAAGGGGGAGATATAGACATCTTCACTTATTCGGCAGACCATTCCCGGAAAAGTGATGCCGAGGCCAACCGGCTGGCAGACCGGTTAATGGAAGAAAAAGGAATAGAGGTAGACCTTGAACACTCCGAAAAGCATAGTATGTTTTACTATAAAGGTATTCCGATAGAAAATCATAAAACCTTCATTAATTCGGAAACATACCATATAGCGGTGAAGATGGATAAGCTCCTTCAAGAACTGCTACAACCCGTATCGGCGGAATTGGACGGAAAATACCCCATTTTCATTCCATCTTCCACTTTTAATACTGTATTTCTCGCTTTTCATGCCGCCCAGCATTACGCACGCGGCCTGGCGCTTCATCATCTTTGCGACTGGGCTTGCCTGCTGAATAGATACGGCCTGCATATTCCTGAGGAAGTGACGGATATTCGTTTTAGAAATATGATGCTGGCAATGACTCACCTTTGTAATGATTATTTAGGAACTTCCGTTCCTGTATATGGAGGAGAAGGGTTGGCGGAGGAAATCTTGCGGGAAATCATCCGGCCACCCTATACTAAGTTTGTTCCGGCGAAGAATAAATGGAGCATTCTGGTTTATAAAACCAAACGTATGCTGCATACTCATCGTGCGTGTAACAGCGTGTTGCGCATTTCACTGTGCAAATGGGTTGGAATTTCTATTCTGTTGCATCTGCGTTCTCCCCATACCATCTTCCAAACGGAACGAAAATAAGTGGTTTATGTTGAAAAGAATCTGCCGTTTGTTGTTGCCTGATGAAAGGAAAATGGGGATAAGGGTGGTTTGTGCCGTATTTCTTTGCGCATTACTTGACTTTGCCGGACTCGCTGCCCTGTTGCCTGTCTTGTTTTTTCTGTTGGATGACGGGAGGGATAAAGATGCCGCCCTGTTATTTTGTCTGGTGGCAATAGTCTTTATTTTGGTGAAAAACGCTTTGGCAGCGGGGCTTTCACGTTTTCAAAACCATTTTCTGATGTCTCTTTACCGTCGGCTCAGCTTTTCTCTCTTTACTTCTTACTATCAACGGGGATTATTGTTTATACGCAGCAGGGGGAGTATCCGGCTGGGATATGAGGTGAACTATATCTGTTATGCTTTTTCTTTAAATCTTCTTTCCCCCTTGCTTCGCATGACAGGAGAACTGCTGCTTATTTTATGGGTGACGGCAGCTTTGTTGGTTTACGCTCCGTTGACGGTACTGATGCTGTATATTGCCTTTCTGCCTTTTATGTTGATTTACGGATGGGGGATCAGGAAACCGATGCGCCGTTATGGTGAGCAGGAGCAGCAGGCTCGTCGTGAGCAGTCCCGGCTGGTCACGGAAACGATGAAAGGGTATGCCGAATTGGAACTGAATGCGGCGTTTCCTTTTTTTCAGCAGGCATTCGCCGAGAGGATAAGGAAAATCAGTGAGAGCCGTTTGAAACTGGAAATGATACAGCACCTTCCTTTTTGCCTTTCCGAAATGGCAGTTATATCGGGACTGACCTTGCTCACCGTTTTCGGAACAGGGGATATCAAAGCGTTGGTAGGTGTCTTTGCTGTGGCGGCTTTCCGGCTGTTACCCGCTTTGCGCGGCATCTTAGGTGGTTGGACACAAGTACAGAATGCGGTCTATTCTCTGCGGATTATAGAGGAAGGGTTGGGGGATAAGGGGATAGAAGCAGTTTCTCCATCATGGGGGCAGGAAGCGTTTTCTTTTCAAAAAGAGATACGGGTAGAACACCTCACCTATGCTTATCCTGAAAGTAAAGAGGTTCTAAAGGATTTTTGTTGTACTATTCGTAAAGGGGAATATGTAGGTATCTGTGGTGAGAGTGGCGTGGGTAAGTCTACCTTGTTTTATCTGCTTTTGGGATTTATCACTCCGGATAAAGGCGTTATTCGGATAGATGGCAGGCCGCTTGCCGATGTGCCGAGGCAGGAATGGCATCGCAAGGTGGGATATGTGCAACAGGAAGTGTTTGTGCTGGATGGGACCTTGGCGGAAAATATTGCTTTGGGATGCCGGTTTATAGATAAGGAATGGGTAGCGGAGATAGTGAGGCAGGTGAGATTGGATGCTTGGGTGGATGAATTGCCGCAAGGAATGGATACTCCTTTGGGTGAAGGGGGAGGAAGGCTTTCGGGAGGTCAGAAACAACGGGTAGGCATAGCCCGTGCTTTGTATAAGAAAGCGGAGGTGCTTCTACTGGATGAGGCTACTTCTGCATTGGATAATGAGACTGAACGGGCTGTCAATGAAATGCTTCTCAGTCTGATGAAGGAGTGTAGGGGGCTGACTGTTCTTACGATAGCCCATCGGGAAAGTTCGTTGGCGTATTGTCATCGTGTAATCAGATTAAATGGAAAAGACAATGGATCAAATTTATAAAATAGGTGGCCACTGCTTCGCATTGCCGGACGAAAGGTTGATGGAGGTGGTGGATGGTATCAGCGGTTTCAAGCCTTTTATTTGGCAACCGGATCTGGTTTTGGTAAAAGATGTATACGAGGGTGCTTGGTTGCCGGATTTTACTGTTTGGGAGGGAAACGGTTGGGATTTTCCGGCTTTTCAGAGAAAGTCCTATGGGTTCGGATATGAAGATGTAACCGGTACTTTCGGTGTGAGTGGGGATAGTTTTTTGTTGGAACTGGCTCCGCAGGGAGAACCGTCGCTTTATCTCCGGACGATGGGTGAAACTGGGAAAGGTATCTGTTTATATGGTCATTATTCTCCCCGTCTTTTAAGATTTGCCTTATGGATGGGGTATGGCCTGATGACGGTACGGAAAGATACGGTTGCCTTGCATGGCAGTTGTATTGTTTATAAGGGGAAAGCGGTTCTTTTTTTAGGTGAAAGCGGAACCGGCAAAAGTACCCATACTCGTTTGTGGAGGGAAAATATAGCAGGAAGTAAGTTGCTGAATGATGACAGTCCCATTGTGCGTTATGAAGAGGGGGGCGTGTGGGTATATGGCAGCCCGTGGAGTGGGAAGACTCCTTGTTATAAGGCGGAATGTTATCCGTTGGCCGGATGTGTACGTTTGTCACAAGCACCGTATAATAAGATACGGAGATTGAACACTTTGCAGGCTTATGCAGCTTTGCATCCGTCTGCTCCTCCTGCATTTGCATACGAGGAGGAATTATACTGTGGGGTTTGTAGTCTGTTGGAAAAGATGGTTTCATCCATTCCTGTTTATCATCTGGAGTGTTTGCCCGATGCGGAGGCGGTGAAATTAGTATGTCGTACTTTATATGGAGATGGGTATGAAGCGGATAGCGAATGAATGTTTCTTTGCGTGGGTGGAGTCGGAAATCAAAAGTGGCAGGAGTGTGAAGTTCCGGGTGAAAGGCAATTCCATGATGCCTTTACTGAGAAATGGGAAGGATGAAGTGGTGGTGGGGCCGTATGATAAGGAGGAGTTGAAACTTTTTGATGTCATTCTGTTCCGGCAGACAGACCGGTATGTATTGCATCGGATTATTCAAAAAAGAGGCAGTCGTTATTTGATGCAGGGAGATGGCGTTTGTCGTTTTTATGAGGAATGTGAGGACACGGATATCATCGGGGTGGTGAGAAAGGTATGCAGGCCTTCCGGAAAGAAGATTGAAACGGATTCCATGTGTTGGCGGTTGGAAAGCCGTTTGTGGTTGGGACTTGGTGGATGCAGAGGAATGGTGTTGCGTGTCCTGAATAGATTGGGTTGTTGGCTCCTTTTTTGACGAAAGCCGTCAGCTTGGAAGGAAATATTATTCATAAAGCAGGTATTTCTCTCTCATCTTTTTGTAGGCTTCCAGTTCATTCTGCCATCCTGCACGGATTTCTTCTTCACTGGCTCCTTTCGTGATTTGTTCCCTTACGGTACGGTTCCCTATCAACAGGTCGAACCATTGTGGGCGGGTAAAGAACTTGTCCGCTTTTCCAAGGTCTTGATAAGCTTGATAATAGGTGATGATGTATTTTAAAGAGAATCCTTTCGGGGCGGTGATATGGCGGAGATTATTGCCATAGCAGTATTGGTTTTTATACATCGGATTCTTGTCAAAGCCTTCCAAGGCTTCCGGTCTGAAAGAAAAGGAGGAGATGCGGATATCCGGTGAACCGATTACTTGAAAAGGATAAAGAGTACCTCTGCCCACACTGATGGCTGTACCTTCAAACGGGCAGAGTGAAGGATATAAGGCAATTGCTTGGTCGTTGGGCAGGTTGGGAGAGGGCTTTACCGGAAGCGAATAGGGTTGTCCGTGTTTCCAACCTTCTACGGGGATAACGGTCAACGCGCATTTTTTGCCATTGGATAACCAGCCTTCACCATTGATCATTTGAGCCAACTCGCCTACAGTGCAACCGTGTAAAATAGGTATGGGATGCATGCCCACGAAACTTTTCTGATTTTTCTGTCGCACAGGACCGTCCACATAATCGCAAGGATTGGGACGGTCTGTGATGACCAGTTGTTTCCGGTTCTCGGCACAAGCTTCCATTATATACTGCATGGTGCTGATATAGGTATAGAAACGGGCGCCTACATCCTGAATGTCAAACACAATCAGGTCTATATCCTGTAGCTGTGCCGCAGCCGGCTTTTTATTTTTACCGTAAAGGGACAGGATGGGTACTCCTGTACGGGTATCTTTTCCGTTCTTGATGGTTTCTCCGGCATCGGCGTCACCCCGGAAGCCGTGTTCGGGAGCGAATACCTTTTTTATTTGTATATGCGCTGCCAGCAGGGTGTCCAACAGATGAGTTTCTCCTACCCTGGAGGTTTGGTTTACAACCAATGCTACACGCTTCCCTTTTAATATAGGTAAGAGGTGGTCCATCTGTTCGGCTCCGGTAATAACTTTTTGCGCGGTCACGGCGTTGAAAGTAAACAAGAGGCAGCATAGGAAAATGTATTTTGTTTTCATGATATGTGGTGATTATTTTGTAATATTGCACAAAAATAAGAATTTAATTGAGAATGGACGCACTTGCTATCATTAATAAATATTATCCTGAAGATAATGAACTGAAACATATCCTGCTGACGCATAGCCGTTCGGTGGCCGATAAAGCGTTATGGATTGCCGGCAAGCATCCGGAATTGAATCTGGACAAGCAATTTTTGGAAGAAGCGGCAATGCTGCACGATATCGGTATTTTTATGACAGATGCTGATGGTATTTGTTGTTTCGGATCTTATTCTTATATTTGTCATGGATATTTGGGGGCTGATCTGATGCGGAAAGAAGGATTCCCGCGCCATGCGTTGGTCTGTGAGAGACATACGGGGGCAGGTATATCTTTGCAAAGTATTATTGACCAGCAGTTGCCTGTTCCTCATCGGAATATGATTCCGGTTTCGCTGGAAGAACAGGTTATTTGCTTTGCCGACAAGTTTTTCTCAAAGACGCATCTGGACAGGGAAAAGAGCGTGGAGAAGGCGTTAAAGAGTATTTCACGTTATGGGGAAGATGGGATAATCCGTTTTAACCATTGGTGCGAATGTTTCTTGTAAGCCTTAAAAATAAATTAAATATCCGCTAAATAGTTCATTATTGGCGGATAATGCTTAATTTTGCCCCTCAAAAGCGTAAATGATTTGTGAATGACGCCACTAAAACGACATAGATTTATAACATTCCTACTACTATTTGCATGCCTGTTGCTTTCTTTAAGTACGGGTGCTCAACGCAGAAAGCGGAATTCTGCATCCGGCAATGATTCCCTGAAAGTAGATAGTGCTTTGGTAGATACGTTGTCTATCGATACGGTTGCACCTAAAAAGAAACAGCCGTTGGATGCGCCTGTTATTTATGAAGCAAATGACTCTATCGTATTCACTGAGGGCGGATATGCCCATCTGTATGGTGACGGTAAGGTGAACTATGAGAAAATTGAATTGACCTCTGCTGTGATTACAATGAACATGGATAGCAGTACGGTGTATGCCCGTGGTGTTCCCGACTCGGTTGGCGTGGAAAAAGGTACTCCTATCTTTAAAGATGGCGAGACTCCGTACGAGTCAAAAATCATGCGTTATAACTTCAAGTCGAAGAAAGGTTTCATCAATAATATTGTAACTCAGCAAGGTGAAGGGTATGTAACCAGTGAAGAATCAAAGAAAGGTTCCAATGATGAGCTTTATCTGCGTCACGGACGATACACTACGTGTGATAATCACGAACATCCTCACTTTTATCTGAAGCTTTCTATGGCGAAAGTACGTCCCAAGAAGAATGTAGTATTTGGTCCTGCCCAGTTGGTGGTAGAGGATGTGCCGTTGCCTCTTGCTATTCCTTTTGGTTTTTTCCCGTTCAATAGCAGTTATTCGTCAGGATTCATTATGCCTACATACGGTGATGAAATGAATCGTGGTTTCTATTTACGTGATGGTGGATATTATTTTGCTATCAGTGATCGTATGGATTTGAAAGTGCTGGGTGAGATTTTTACAAAGGGCTCATGGGGACTTTCCACGCAGTCCAATTATAATAAAAGGTACAGATATAGTGGTAATTTCAATGCCAGTTATTTGGTAACGAAGACAGGTGAGAAGAATATGCCGGACTATATGGTTACAAAAGACTTCAGAATTGCATGGAGCCACAGACAGGATGCCAAGGCCAGTCCCAACAGTTCTTTTTCGGCTAATGTGAACTTTGCAACCAGTAGTTATGACCAGCGTAACCTGAGTAGTTTGTATAATCCGCAGCAATATTCAAATAATACCAAGACGTCTAGTGTGAGTTATTCGCGCAATTTCCCCGAAATAGGATTGAATCTGTCCAGTACATTCAATATCTCTCAGAATACGCGTGACTCTTCTATCAGTGTGACGTTGCCGGATTTGAATATTTCATTGAACCGTATTTATCCGTTCAAGCGTAAGAAGGCGGTAGGTGATGAACGTTGGTACGAAAAAATCTCACTTCAGTATACCGGTCAGGTGACGAACTCTATTAATACCAAGGATAATCTGATTCTGAAGCAAGGATTGAATAAATGGACCAATGGTATGCAGCACAAAATTCCTATCAGTGCTACATTTACCTTATTCAAATATATCAATATCGTGCCTTCTTTTAACTATACCGAGCGTTGGTATATGCGCAAGGTAGAGCAGAGTTATGATCCGTCGGCACCTAATAATGTGCGGAGAGATACAATCAACGGTTTCAACCGTGTGTATAACTATGATTTGAGTTTGCAGGTGAATACCAAGATGTATGGTTTCTACAAACCGTGGAAGAAATTGTTTGGCGACAAGATTGAAATGATCCGTCACGTCTTTACTCCTTCGGTGAGCATGAGTTATGCGCCGGACTTCAGTACGTCCAGGTATGGATATGTGGGAACGTATACTTATACTGATACGGATGGAGAAGTACGTACTCAGACTTATAATCCATATGAAGGTTTGCCTTACTCTTTCTCGCCCAGTGGTAAATCCGAGAATTTCACTTTCTCTATAGATAATAATGTGGAAATGAAAGTGAAATCCGATGCGGATACTACCGGAGTGAAGAAAATCAGCTTGATTGACCAGTTGGGAGCCAGTATTTCCTATAATGCGGCGGCTAAAGAGAAACCTTGGGGAAATTTGAGTATGAATCTGCGCTTGAAACTGACCAAGAGTTATACTTTTAATATGAACGCCCAGTTTGCTACGTATGCTTATGAGTTTGATAAAGACGGCAAGGTAGTGGAAGGTAACCGTACAGAATGGTCATACGGACGTTTTGGTCGTTTTCAGGGGTATAGCGGTTCTTTCTCGTATACATTGAATAATGATTCGTGGAAAAAGTGGTTTGGGCCGAAAGATGAAAAGGACAGTAAAGGGGATAAAGACAAGAAGAATGAAAATCTGGATGAGTACAGTGATGATGACAATGAAAACAAGGAGGAAGAAGATAATTCCGGCTTGAGAAAGACAGAGAAGGCGGCTATAGATCCGGATGGCTATATGGCTTTCAAGATGCCATGGTCATTGAGTCTGAGTTATAGTTATAGTATTCGTGAGGACAGAAGTAAGCAGATTAATATTAAGACGATGCGTTATCCTTATTCAATAACCCATTCATTGAATGTTTCCGGTAATGTGAAATTGGGTAGCCGCTGGAATGTGAATTATTCTTCAGGATATGACTTTAATACGAAAGAGATGTCAATGACAACGGTCAATATCAGCCGTGACCTGCACTGTTTCAATATGAGTTGTGGCTTGGTATTTGGTCCCTTTACTTCCTATAACTTCAGTATTCGTGCTAACTCCAGTATGTTGACCGATGCTTTGAAATGGGACCAGCGAAGCAATACGGGTAGTGCAGTGAATTGGTACTAGGAGAAACTGAGAATAAAAAATAAGAAATGGTTGCATGTTGTTATCGGCAACCATTTCTCATTTTTTTTATTCTGGTCTTTAATTTATGTCTACCACTCAATCGGTGTTTGCCCGTGTGCTTGCAAGTATTCGTTGGTGCGGCTGAAGTGCTTGTTGCCAAAGAAACCATTATAGGCTGACAGGGGTGACGGATGTGCGGAAGCCAGTACCAGGTGTTTGTTGCGGTCTATGAAGGCTCCTTTTTTCTGTGCATAAGATCCCCATAAGATGAATACAATATTTTCACGTTGTTCTGCCAGTATACGGATGGCGGCATCTGTAAATTCCTCCCAGCCCCGTCGTTGATGAGAGCCTGCTTGATGGGCACGGACTGTCAGTGTGGCATTGAGTAATAATACTCCTTGATTCGCCCAGCGGGTCAGATTGCCTGAAGTGGGGATGGGAGCACCCAAATCGCTTTGTATTTCTTTGAAAATATTTTGTAGGGAAGGGGGAAAAGGTACTCCGTCATTAACGGAAAAGCAGAGTCCGTGCGCCTGGCCGGGACCATGGTAGGGGTCTTGGCCGATAATGACGACTTTCACTTTGTCAAACGGGCACAGATTGAAGGCATTGAATATAAATCTGCCCGGTGGGTAAATAGTGGTAGTCTGGTATTCGCTTCTTACAAACTCTGTGAGTTTGATAAAGTAATCTTTTTCAAATTCGGGTGCCAGATGTTGTTTCCAGCTTTCTTCTATTTGTACGTTCATAGGCTTTCTTTTTATTAAAAATGTGCGTTAAAGATAGGGGTTATTTGTAAAAATGACAAATAAAAAGAGGATGACTTTTGTATCACCCTCTTCTTCGATTGCTGATAGATTATAATCAAATAAGTTGCATACCCAATTGAGCGCATTCTTTTCTCATATCTTCGGGCCATATACTGGCTTGGATTTCACCTATATGGGCTTTCTGTAAATAAAGCATACAGAGTCGTGATTGTCCTATACCACCGCCGATACATAAAGGCAGAGTTTCATCCAACAAGCGTTTGTGGAAGTACAATTCTTTACGCTTTTCCTGTCCGCTGAGTGTCAGTTGGCGGAGTAACGCTTCTTTGTCTACACGGATACCCATAGAGGAAAGCTCAACAGAACGGTCTAATATTTTATCCCAAACCAACAAGTCACCATTCAGGCCGGGGAGTCCGGTTTCCGGATTAATTGTGGTGTAGTCATCATAGTCAGGTGCACGCAGATCATGTTCTTTACCGTCACTCAGTTTACATCCTATACCTATAATAAATACAGCACCATATTTTTGCGCAATAGCATGTTCGCGTTCTTTCGGAGTTTTGTCGGGATACATTTGGCAAAGCTCTTCTGAGTGGATGAAATGAATGTCATGTGGCAGGAAGGGTTTGATCTGCGGATACATTTCGCATACCATATATTCTGTGCGGCGCATGGCTGCATAAATACGGGTTACTATTTGTTTCAGGAAATCAACTGTGCGTTGTTCTTTGGTAATTACACGCTCCCAGTCCCACTGGTCTACATATAGTGAGTGGAGATTACCTAATTCCTCATCAGCCCGGATGGCGTTCATGTCGGTATAGATGCCATAACCCGGTTCTATATTGTAATCGGCCAAAGTCAGCCTTTTCCATTTTGCCAATGAATGGACAACTTCGGCCTGTGCGTCTCCCAAGTCTTTAATAGGGAAAGATACCGGCCGTTCGGTTCCGCTCAAGTCATCATTGATACCCATTCCCTTCAATACAAATAGCGGGGCGGTGACACGGCGCAGACGTAATTCTGACGACAAGTTCTGTTGAAAGAACTCTTTTATTTGCTTAATGCCTAACTCTGTTTGTTTTAAATCAAGCAAGGCTTTATAGTTAGCTGGTTTAATTAGGTAACTCATTGTAAAATAGATCTAATTGTTTTAATTGCTTGCAAATATAGAAATTATTTGTGATATTGTTATATGTTTAGCCGAAAATATAATCAAATTGATTGTTTTGTTCTTAAATTAATGTGCAAAATATTATTTTGATAGATAAATATCTCAAATTATTAGGAGAAAGACAATATATTTTGTACTTTTGCACGTCCAAGTTTCAGACGCACCCGTAGTTCAATGGATAGAATACCGGATTCCGGTTCCGACGATATGAGTTCGATTCTCATCGGGTGTACAATTCAGTAACCTCTTTGCAAAGAATTGCAAGGAGGTTTTTCTTGTTATATCTTCTCCGTATGAACTTTTTTTTCTTTTTTGAGTTATTCCCTTATGTAACTTTTTAAAATATGCCTTAATATTTAGTTTATTCTAAAAAACAAAGACTAATAAAGAATATAGTTCCTTTTGTTTCTTGTATATACTAAATATACGTGTATATATTCGCTGTTGATTTTAAAATTATTTTCTTTTTGAGGGGTTTTAAAACTAACACTTAATTAAACTTTTTTATTTAAACATTAATTTATCAACCAAATCTGAGATTCATGAAGAAAGCTCTCTTTTTTATCGTATGCCTCTGTTTTGCAATAAACATGATGGCGCAAACAAAAACGATAACGGGGGTAGTGGTAGATGCCACTGGTGAACCTGTTATCGGAGCGAGTGTCCTGGAGGTGGGGACAACAAATGGTACAATAACTGATGTAGACGGTAACTTTACTATCCAAGTGCCTGTGGGGGCAAAACTGGATGTGAGTTATATAGGTTACAAAACACAACAAATTGTAGTGGGAGTGCCAAACACCTACAAGGTTATTTTAAAAGAAGATGCAGAAATGCTGGATGAGGTCGTGGTGACCGGTTATGGAATGAGTCAGAAACGTTCGTTGATGACGAACTCTATTTCGAAGTTGGACGATAAAGTGTTGCAGAATGCGGCTATGAGTAATGCGGCTCAATCCTTGCAGGGGACTGTCAGTGGGCTGCGTGTGACAAATACTTCGGGTAAACCGGGTAGTTCGCCCAATATCGTATTGCGTGGTGGTGCTTCCATAAACAAGAATCTGGAAGGTCCGTTGGTCGTGGTGGATGGCCTTGTGCGTTCTATGGATGATATCAATCCTTCGGATATTGAATCCATACAGGTGTTGAAAGATGCGGCTTCCACAGCTATTTATGGTGCCCGTGCCAATAATGGTGTGATTCTGGTGACAACCAAGAAAGGGGTGGAAGGCAGAACACAGATTACTTACAAGTTCAAAGGCGGTGTGAACTTTGCGCGTGAAGGATATAAATATCTGGATGCCGGTGACTATTTGTATTATCAACGTTTGGGATGGCAGCGTACCAATGGCGGTACAAGTATGGAGAACCAGAAAGGTTTTGGAGTTAACTCCGGAGTGGATCTGGCTTTCATGACAGAGGCCAACAAGCATTTATTGAATGAAGGATGGCAATTTATGGCGGACCCTACAGATCCTGATAAAACTTTGATTTTTAGAAATCATGCCGGTGAACTGCATGACCTGACTTTCCGTAATGCCGCGTTTACCCAAGATCATTATTTGAATCTGTCGGGAGGTAATGACAAAGGAACATTTTCTTCATCTTTGGGATACTATTCAGAAGATGGTCAGATTATTTCCACCAATTATCAGCGTGTGAATGGAACTATCAACGGCTCGTATAAATTGTTACCTATTTTGACAGTGAATGCCGGTGGTAGTTTTTCATGGTCCAAGATGCCCGATTTATGGACTTACGATCTGAAAAGCCCTTGGAATGGAGAAACGGGAGAGTATGAGTTGTTCTATCGTACTATGAGTATGTTTCCCACTTGGAACCCGTGGAATGAGGATGGAAGTCCTGCTGCCGGATGGAGTAATCAGGATGGTAATCCTTATTATTGGAAAGATAAGCTGACTCGTTCTACGACGAACCGTAAGACTTCGTTTAATATTGGTTTTGCTTTAGAAATTATTCCGCAGCAATTGTTTCTGAACGGAAACAGCTCTATGTATTATACCGATTATCAGTTTGAATTGTTCGAAAAGAAGTATCAGCAGATAGGTCAGGCTCCTAACACCAATCGTAATGCTTCGCAAACAAATACAAAAGTATTTCAACAACAACATGCATTGACTTTGGAATATAAAAAAGGTTTTAGCGGACATAATATCAATGCTATGCTAGGTGGCGAGTATTTTGATTATCAATATCAGAACTTGGAGGCGCGTGTCTCCGGTGCTCCTACAGATGATATACCTACTTTGAATGCGGGTACTAATCGTACTTATACTACTTCCATCAAGACCGGTTATCGTATTCTTTCCGGTTTTGCCCGTGTTAATTATGATTATAATTATCGTTATATGGTGTCGGTGGTAGCCCGTTATGACGGTATTTCCAAATTGTCCGACAATCGTTGGGGATTTTTTCCGGGTATATCTGCCGGTTGGAATGTGCATGAGGAAGCTTTCTTTAAAGATTCAAAGTTTGCGGAAGTAGTATCCTTGATTAAACCGCGTATCAGCTATGGGTTGAACGGGAATGTAAATGGTATTGGTAACTTTGATGTATATGGTAAATACGGTTCGGTGGGTGCTTATAATGGTAATCTGGGTTATTTGAATACCGGAGTGGTTAATAGTAAATTGCGTTGGGAAAAGAGTCATACGTTTGAACTGGGTCTTGATCTGGGCTTTTTCAATAATCGGGTTCACATGATTATGGACTATTATAACCGTACGACTTCCGATTTGCTGACTGATGTGAATTTGCCGGAATATACGGGATTCCCTTCGTTCAAGACGAATCTGGGTACTATCAGTAACCGTGGCTTTGAATTGGAAGCCAAGGTGAATCTGCTGACAAAGAAGGACTGGTCATGGGATGTCACCGCTAATACTTCGTTTGTGAAGAATATGGTGAAGAAGCTGCCTTTTAATGGGAATGCGAACAACCGTCAGGGGGGTGAGCAGATATGGGATCCAAAATCCAACTCATTGGTTTGGGTAGGCGGTATTCAGGAAGGAAAAAGCTTGGGTGATATCATTGCTTATAAACAAGTACGTATCTTGCGTGACTGGGATGATGTGAGAAACCATGCCGGTGATTTTGTGGATGAAGTTGCCAACCTGTATGGGCCGAATAAAGCTGCCGAATATGCAGGAAAGCCGGGATGGAAGCCTATTGAGCCTGGAGATGTATTGTGGGATGACAAAAATGGTGATAACATAATAAACTCATACGACCGTCAGGTGGTGGGTAATATCTATCCGAAATGGACCGGTGGTTTTTCTACCACGCTGAACTATAAAAACTGGTCTTTGTATGGTCGTTTTGACTATGCGGTAGGTCATACCATTTACAATGATTTGAAAGCAAGAATCTTGGGGCAGTATAACGGGTCGTTCAATTTGATTACGGATGTCAGAAATTCGTGGTCTGAAAACAATACGGAAACTAGTATCCCTAAGTTTTATTGGGCTGACCAGAATGCGAAAAAGAACATTACCCGTTCCAATAATGGTACAACGAATCTGAACAATAATAACTCTACTTTCTATGAAAAGGGGGATTATTTGTGTCTGCGTGAGGTAACCTTGAGTTATAAATTCCCGAAGAATCTTATAAATAAGGTGTTCTTGACCGATGCGTCCGTGTATGTTACGGGACAGAATTTATTCTATATTACCGGATATGACGGAACCTCTCCGGAACCGGTTATGGATATTCAGGCAAATGGTCGTGGTGGTATAGACAATGGACGTTATCCTACACCAAGAACCGTTTTGTTTGGTTTACAATTGTCATTTTAATATGTAAAAAAGAGAAAGTATGAACATAAAAAAGGTAATATTGGCTTTTGCCGCATCGGCTATGTTGGCCGGTGGATGTACTTCGTTGGATATGGACCCGGTGAGCGATATCACTGACTTGAATTACTGGAAAACTCCGGAACAGTTTGATTCATTTGTTTTTGGACTGCATAGTCGCTTCAGGAGCCATTCGTGGAATATGTTTTTGTTGGGTGAGGCAAGAAGTGATGTCTTTGGGGGAATTCCTTTCGGTGGAGAAGCTACCCAAGGGATGGAACGTTTTCCTTATAATACATTGAATGCGGAGAATCCCGGAATCAGCGGATTTGGTGATTTGTATCAGAATATCAATCAGATGAATTTGTTTATCAGCAGGACCCTCCATGCGGATGTTCTGACTGAAAGTGCTAAGAACTATTATTTAGGACAGGTGTATGGATTGCGTGCCTACTATATGTATCAGTTATACCGTTCATGGGGAGATGCCGTGTTTACGGAAGAGCCCAGCTTGGGTTTTGAAGTGGGTAAATTGGCAAAAGCGGCGACTCCGGCTGCCGAAATCTTTGAGCAGGTAAAAAAAGATATAGAATCTTCTTTAAGTTATTTTGGGCCTGATTATACCATAAAGGAAAAAAAATCGCTGTGGTCAAAGGCTGCCACATTGATGCTGAAAGCGGATGTATATTTGTGGAGTGCCCATCGTGACGGGGGAGAAGGAGATGCCCGGACAGCAAAGAATGCGTTGGTTGACATACAGAATAATATCAGTCGTAGCAATCTGGACTTGATGGATACTTACCAGGGAGTGTTTGCTTATGATAATAAAGGTAATAAAGAGATTATCTTTACCATTCATAATGAGTTGTTTGAATACAACCTGTGGAATGGAAATAATGATTTGTTTCCGCAGGCGGATTATTTAGGGAAATTCTATAATGCGGATGGTACTTTGATAAATACGTCGGTCGAGAATAATTTCGGTATCATGCGCCTGATGGTGAAATTGGAAAACTTCAAGAAATTTCTGCCGGGAGACACTCGTCGTGACGTTACATTGAAAGATGTATATAATAAGGTGGAAAATGGCGAGTTGGAATTGGTGGGGCTGTATCCGCATAAGTATTGGGGAGTTATGAATGGAAGTACACGGGTGAGATGTGATGATTATCCTATTTATAGATATTCGGATTTGCTATTGATGCTGGCTGAGGCGAAAGTGCTTTTGGGTGAGGATCCGGCTACAGAGATAAACCGGGTGCGTCAGCGTGCGTTTGGTGATGCGTATGATGCTTCAACAGTGGGATTCCCCAATCAGGAAATTGATAAGTATCCGGCGGATGCTGTTCTGCAGGAACGTTTGTTTGAATTTATGCTGGAAGGTAAACGATGGTATGACTTGAGGCGTTTTGGCGATTCGTACGTGCTTGACTATACTCCGGCGGAGTCTGCCCGTCTGCTTTGGCCTATCAACCAAGGAGCTCTTACTAATAATCCATTGTTAAAACAAACGGTTGGTTATTAAATTTTTGTCGGATAAGAATCTTTAATTGCATAAAAAGACGGTGTTCTTTATGAAATTAATAAAGAAACCGTCTTTTTATTTTCTAATTTCAATAAAAACTTTTATTTTTACACCCGTAAAATTATAAATATTATGAGAAACCCTAGCTTATTACTGCTAATTGTTGTTTTTATATTAGCACCCTTCAAGTTAAGTGCGGCGGCAGATACGGTTGCTGTCCGCGAAACCCGGATTCCTGTGTTGATTGAAAGGCAGGATAATGAGTTGTTTCATTTACGTATAGAGGCTGCTCAAAGTCAGATGCTGAATGAAGTGAAGTTGGACTTCGGCAAAGACGTGAATTTGAATGAAATTGAATCTGTGAAACTTTATTATGGTGGAACTGAAAGCGTGGAGAGGAGAGGAAAGACTTATTTTGCTCCGGTAGATTATATATCTAATAATACTCCGGGAAAAACATTGGCTGCCAATACTTCTTATTCCGTTTTGAAGTCGGAAGTAAAGGCCCCGAAGCGCGAGGTTATATTGAAAGCTGACCAAAAATTGTTTCCGGGAGTGAATTATTTTTGGATTAGCCTGCAAATGAAGCCTATTGCTTCTATCTTGTCTAAAGTGTCGGCAAAAGTGGTGGAAGCTAAGATTGACGGACAGATTGCTCCTTTGAAGATAGTTCGTAAGGCGGATACCCATTATATGGGGGTAGGCGTGCGCCATGCCGGTGATGACGGGGCTGCTGCCTATCGTATTCCCGGGTTGGTCACTTCAAATAAAGGAACCTTGTTGGGGGTATATGATGTACGCTATAATAATAGTGCGGATTTACAGGAGTATGTGGAAATAGGTCTGAGCAGAAGTACGGACGGAGGGCAGACTTGGGAGAAAATGCGCATTCCGATGGCATTTGGTGAATATGATGGTCTGCCTAAAGCACAGAATGGAGTAGGTGATCCTGCCATTTTAGTTGATAAAAAGACAGGAACTATCTGGATTGTTGCTGCCTGGACACATGGTATGGGGAATGGTCGTGCGTGGTGGAATTCACAAACAGGTATGGACCGTAATCATACAGCGCAATTAATGATGGTGAAAAGTGATGATGATGGTAAAACCTGGTCGGAGCCTATGAATATAACAGAACAGGTGAAAGATCCGTCATGGTATTTCTTGCTGCAAGGTCCCGGTAGAGGTATCTCTATGGAAGATGGAACATTGGTCTTTGCCAGCCAGTATATTGGCAATGACCGTATTCCTAATGCCGGTATTATATACAGTAAGGATCATGGAAAAACTTGGAATATCAGTACATTGGCACGCACTAATACAACTGAATCTCAGGTAGCGGAAGTGGAACCGGGAGTGCTGATGCTGAATATGCGTGATAATCGTGGTGGCAGTCGTGCCGTTTCTACAACTACAGATTTAGGTAAAACATGGAAAGAACATGAGTCTTCACGTACAGCCTTACAGGAACCGGTTTGTATGGCCAGTTTGATTAGTGTTAAAGCTAAAGAGAATGTATTGGGTAAAGACATCCTTTTGTTCTCTAATCCGAATGATACCAAGAACCGTCATAGCATTACAATCAAAGCAAGTCTGGATGGCGGGGTGACTTGGTTGCCCGAGAATCAATTGTTGTTGGATGCCGGTTGGGGTTGGGGATATAGCTGCTTAACTATGATTGACAAGGAAACAGTAGGGATTTTATATGAAAGCAGTGTGGCCCACATGACTTTCCAAGCGATAAAATTGAAAGATATTGTAAAGACCAAATAAATAATGAAACGCTGGTTTTCTAGTTTTATTGGTATGATACTGGTTTGTGCTATAACCATAGCACAAACCAGTATCTCATTACTTCCTAAACCTCAGTTGTGTAAGGATACGGGGAAGAACTTTACTATGGGAAAGGTGAAACTTTCTACTCCGGTATTGAGGCCGGAGTGGGAAGTTTTTATCATGAATGCGGGTGGTGAGATTGTTGAACACTCATCATCGGTGATTGAAGTGGAACTGGTTCCGTCTATTGATGAAGCTAGGTTAAACCGGGATGAAGCCTATCGTCTTTCTGTTTCAAACAAGCGAATAAAGATAGAGGCTGTAACAGAACAGGGTGTGTATTGGGCTATGCAGACACTTCGGCAATTGGAACGGAAAAAAGGGAAGAGAAGTTCTGTTGCCGGATGTGAGATTGTAGACTGGCCGGCATTCCGGATACGCGGATTTATGCAGGATGTGGGACGCAGTTATATTTCAATGGAAGAATTGAAAAGAGAGATCGAGATTTTATCCCGGTTTAAGATTAATGTATTTCATTGGCATCTTACTGAAAACCAGGCATGGAGATTGGAAAGTAAAATCTTTCCTATGCTGAATGATAGTGTGAACACCATCCGTATGCCGGGTAAATATTATACGCTGGAAGAGGCACGCGATTTGGTGGATTTTTGTAAGAAACATCAGGTGTTGTTGATTCCTGAGATAGATATGCCGGGGCATAGTGCTGCCTTTGTGCGTGCTTTCCGCCATGATATGCAAAGTCCGGAAGGGATGAAAATATTGAAACTGTTACTGGATGAGGTGTGTGAGACATTTGATGTGCCTTATTTACATATAGGTACAGATGAGGTGGAGTTTACCAATCCGCATTTTGTACCCGAAATGGTGGCGTATGTACGCTCAAAAGGGAAAAAAGTAATATCCTGGAATCCGGGCTGGCACTATAAACCGGGGGAAATAGACATGACACATTTGTGGAGTTACCGTGGAAAGGCGCAACCGGGTATTCCTGCTATCGATTCCAAATTTCATTATCTGAATCATTTTGATGTTTTCGGTGATATTGTAGCTTTGTACAACAGCCGTATTTATGATCAGGCAGAAGGCAGTGAGGACATTGCGGGAACTATATTGGCTTTGTGGCACGATCGTTTGATTGACAATGAGTGGAATCTGGTTATTGAAAATGGCTTGTACCCCAATATGCTTGCTATTGCCGAGCGTGCCTGGAGAGGGGGAGGTACGGAATATTTTGACGGACTGGGTACGATACTTCCACCCGAAGACACGGAAGCATTCAAAGAATTCGCTGATTTTGAAAAGCGTATGTTGTGGCATAAGGAGCATACGTTTAAAGGATATCCTTTCGCCTATGTAAAACAGACTAATGTAAAATGGAATATTACGGATGCTTTTCCTAATGGGGGAGATATGGATAAGGTGTTCCCGCCTGAACAGGAATTAAAGGATACCTATCATTATAACGGGAATACGTATGGTGTACGTCAGGCAATAGGGGCAGGTATTTATTTACGCCATGTCTGGGGGACGTTTGTTCCCGGATTTTATGCCGATCCTAAAGAGGATCATACCGCGTATGCATATACTTGGGTATATTCTCCTAAAGATCAGGAAGTGGGGTTATGGGCAGAATTTCAGAATTATAGCCGTTCGGAGATGGATCTGGCTCCGCTGCAAGGTAAATGGGATTATAAAGGTAGCCGTATTTGGATTAATGATAGGGAGATAATGCCTCCTGTATGGACAGCAACCCATCAGGTGAAGAGTAATGAAATTCCATTAGGAAATGAAAATTGTGTGGCACGTTCTCCACTGGCTGTGCATTTAAATAAGGGTTGGAATAAAGTGTTCCTGAAATTACCTGTCGGTAAGTTCCGGATGGACCAGACGCGTCTTGTGAAGTGGATGTTTACTGCTGTCTTTGTGACTCCTGACGGAGAAAGGGCGGCAGAGGGATTGATTTATTCACCAGATAAACAAAAATAAAATGAAACGTATTG
>OIAH01000124.1_pt1 | contig 39598 bp, 26 predicted proteins | sample 1580711 | NCBI WGS metagenome assembly OIAH01 (sample SAMEA3882556, study PRJEB24775) | human gut metagenome | biome: human-associated habitat; feature: intestine environment; material: feces | place: Netherlands | collected 2009/2010
AATGTCCATCCAGTCGGATGTGGCGGTCTTCTTTATCTTATTACTCTTTACGGCTCCGGCCACCTGTATCTGTCCGCCAAAAAGTAACAATTTTTCAGTTAGAGAGGTCTTACCGGCATCCGGATGTGCTATAATCGCAAACGTCCGTCTTCTTTCTATTTCACTATTCATATTTTATTATGCATTTAATTCTTTGATACATGCTTCCAGACTCTCTTCCCAATGAGGAATCTCAATGTTATAAGTAGTTTTAATCTTGGTCTTGTCCAATACGGAATAATGGGGACGGGGAGCCTTTGCCGGATATTCATTTGTATGCAGGGGACTGACCTTACAGGTCGTGATACCGGCAATACGATGGATAGCCTTGGTAAAATCATACCAGGAACATACTCCTTCATCACTGAAATGATAAACTCCCGGAACCACTCCCTTATAAATGGCTGTAAAGATGACACGTGCCAAATCACGAGCATATGTCGGTGTACCAATCTGATCAAAGACCACACCCAAAGTTTCCTTTTCCTTTCCCAGACGGAGCATCGTTTTTACAAAATTATTCCCAAAAGTGGAATAAAGCCATGCGGTACGGATAATCATTGTTTTTTTGCAATACTCCAATGCATTCGTTTCACCGGCCAGTTTGGTCTTGCCGTAAACGGAATTGGGACAAGGAACATCTCCCTCATTATAAGGAAGATATTTCGTGCCATCGAACACATAATCCGTTGATATCTGAATAAACTCACCCCAGTTGGCTTCAGCCGCCTTCGCCAGATAGCTCACTGCGTTCTTATTCAGCTTGGTGCATAACTCTATATCATCCTCTGCCTTATCTACTGCCGTATAGGCCGCACAGTTCACTATGACATGAATATTATTCTCTTTCACGAAAGTCATCACCGCCTGCTCATCACAAATGTCCAATTCGGCTACATCCGTAAAAAAACAAGTGTATTCCTTGTATTCAGCCGATAGCACACGCATTTCATTTCCTAATTGACCGTTGGCACCAGTCACCAATATATTCTTCATTTCTATTTCATTTATTAGAATTCCAATTCTCCTTTTTTATCCTCTATATAGTAGTTTGACAACATAGCCAGCAATGTCGAGATTGCTTCTTGTGCCTTTCTTGTTTCCTCACTGATTTCTTTCTTTTGCAATTTCAACAATAAGATACCATAAAGCGCCTCAAAACACGTTTCCAGCTCAGGCTCCTCTTTATCCGCACCTTTAGCGCGTAACTCCACAATATAGGGCAATACTTTATAATAAGCAGAATTATAATAAGGAAACTTAGGGGAACGCAATAACTGCAAATGAAGGTCGGTAAGCCAAGTTATAATGTTTTTATTAATCTGCAAATGGCCTTTTTCCATAATCCCTTCATGACGCATCATCTCAATCAAATCCATATACCATTGAGTGAGTTCCGCTTTCTGCTCTTCCGTTAACGGATAAGGAGCTATGATGGTGCTTTTTATCTTTTCTATATCACAGCCGTTGGCACGGATTAAATCCTCTATCTGCCACATATATATAAGATACTCGGCTATATTCTTTTCTTTTAACTGCCTGGAAACGAACATACTTTTTAAATTAAAATTGATAATTAAAAAATTAAAAAACCAACGTATGATACATCAAGATATGTTTCTTTGTCAGTACATCGTTTTTCCTAAAATAGTATAAATGAAACCTGCGACTGAAATCAGCATCACTACAATACCAATCACACGGTTCAAAATCCAAATGCCGCGTAAATTAAAACGGGTGCGTACTTTATTGACAAAATACGTAATTCCGAACCACCAGAGAAGCGCCCCCAATACAATAGCCAAATACCCCACCAGTTGAAAGCCTATGGGACTGCCCGGCATCACAAAAGAAAAACGGGCAAACAAACCTATAAACAGGAATATAATGAGGGGGTTGGAGAGAGTCACAAAAAAAGCAGTAACAAAATTATGAAGATAACTGCCCGGGGTAGAGGATACAGGACGGATAGACTGGACAGGATTACTACGGAAAGTATAAATACCGAAAAAGAACAGCATGATACTGCCGATAATTTGTAACAATACTTGGTTCTTTGCCAAGAAATCATCCATAAAACTCATGCCATAACCTGTAATCAAGGCATAGCCTATATCACTAAGGGCAGCTCCCAGACCAGTAACAAATCCATACCATCGTCCCTTGTTCAGTGTGCGCTGTATACAAAGTACCCCAACAGGACCTAGCGGCGCAGAAACCACTACGCCGACGATAAGCCCTTTCACCAATAAATCGAGTATGGTTACTTGTTCTATCCAATTCATGCTGCAAAGATGCTACTTTTTTACGAAAGTACCTATATTTACACTCAAAATTCTTTCATACCCCGTCTCTTTTATATAACTTTGCACCTTATTAATAGACCCTTGATATTAGAACTAGTTTTCAATTAACAAAACAACTATAAAAGTGCTATGATTCTATTTTTCAGAACACCCACTAAAAGTGTAATAGCAACAGAAGTCAGCCAGGAACTGGCTTCTGAGGATATTCAGAAATTAAGCTGGCTTTATGGTGAAGCCACTGTAGAGAACGAAGAGAACCTGAAAGGTTGCTTCATCGGACCGCGTCGGGAAATGATCACTCCCTGGAGTACAAATGCTGTAGAAATCACTCAGAACATGGGTCTTACAGGTGTTTTACGCATTGAGGAATATTTCCCTGTAAAAGACGAAAACGCCGAGTACGATCCTATGCTGCAACGTATGTATAAGGGATTGAACCAGGAGATTTTCACAGTCAACATCAAACCCCAGCCGATTGTTCACATCGAGAACCTCGAAGAATACAATGAAAAAGAAGGTCTGGCACTTTCCCGTGAGGAAATGGACTATTTGCTGAAGGTTGAAAAAGATTTGGGACGTAAATTAACCGATTCCGAAGTATTCGGCTTCGCGCAAATCAATTCCGAGCATTGCCGCCATAAGATATTCGGCGGAACATTCATTATTGATGGTCAGGAAATGGAGTCTTCCTTGTTCCAGATGATCAAGAAAACTACTGCTGAAAATCCCAACAAGATTATTTCCGCTTATAAAGATAATGTAGCATTTGCCGAAGGACCGATAGTAGAGCAATTCTCTCCGGCCGATCATTCCACTTCCGATTATTTCATTATCAAAGATATCAAGACTGTTATCTCACTGAAAGCCGAGACACATAACTTCCCGACAACCGTAGAACCATTCAACGGTGCATCCACCGGTACTGGTGGTGAGATCCGTGACCGCATGGGCGGTGGTAAAGGCTCATGGCCCATTGCTGGTACTGCCGTTTATATGACTTCTTACCCCCGTACTGATGAGGGACGCGAGTGGGAAGATATCCTTCCTGTCCGCCAATGGTTATACCAGACTCCGGAACAGATCTTAATCAAGGCTTCCAACGGTGCTTCCGATTTCGGTAACAAATTCGGTCAACCGCTGATTTGTGGTTCTGTACTAACATTCGAGCACCAGGAAAATGGCGAGAAGTATGCATACGACAAAGTGATTATGCTGGCAGGAGGGGTAGGTTACGGTACTCAGCGCGACTGTCTGAAAGGACATCCCGAAAAAGGAAACAAAGTCGTTGTAATGGGTGGTGATAACTATCGCATCGGCTTGGGTGGAGGTTCAGTTTCTTCTGTTGAAACAGGCCGGTACTCATCGGGAATCGAACTAAACGCTGTCCAGCGTGCCAATGCGGAAATGCAAAAACGTGCCTATAATGTAGTCCGCGCATTGTGTGAAGAAGATAACAACCCGATTGTTTCCATTCACGACCACGGTTCGGCCGGCCACGTGAATTGTTTATCCGAGTTGGTAGAAGAAAACGGTGGATTAATTCATATGGACAAATTACCTATCGGTGACCAGACTTTGTCTGCCAAAGAAATTATCGCCAACGAATCTCAGGAACGTATGGGATTGCTGATTGACGAATCAGCTATTGAACATGTACAAAAAATTGCTGATCGCGAACGTGCGCCGATGTATACCGTAGGTGAAACAACCGGAGACGCCCGCTTTGCTTTCGAACAGGCCGATGGGGTACGTCCGTTCGATCTGGCAGTAGATCAAATGTTCGGTTCTTCTCCGAAGACCTACATGGTTGACAAGACTGTAGAACGCCATTATGAAAATGTTTCATACGAAACTTCCAAATTAAATGAATATATCCGCCGCGTACTTCAGCTGGAAGCTGTTGCTTGCAAAGATTGGTTAACCAATAAAGTAGACCGTTCCGTAACCGGTAAAATCGCCCGCCAGCAATGTCAAAGTGAAATCCAGCTGCCTCTGAGCGATTGTGGTGTAGTAGCCCTCGACTATCGTGGCGAAAAAGGTATAGCAACTTCTTTAGGCCATGCTCCCCAAGCCGCCTTAGCCAATCCGGCCGCAGGCTCTGTTTTGTCGGTAGCCGAAGCACTGACTAATATCGTATGGGCCCCGATGGCAGAAGGATTGGACAGCGTTTCCTTATCTGCCAACTGGATGTGGCCATGTCGCGCACAGGAAGGTGAAGACGCCCGCCTGTACACTGCCGTAAAAGCCCTTTCCGATTTCTGCTGCTCATTGCAAATCAATGTACCGACCGGAAAAGATTCTTTGTCTATGACTCAGAAATATCCTAACGGTGAAAAGATCATCAGTCCGGGAACTGTCATCGTTTCTGCCGGCGGTGAAGTTTCGGATGTGAAGAAAGTGGTTTCTCCTGTATTGGTAAATGATGAAAAGAGCACTATCTACCATATTGATTTCAGTTTTGACAAGTTACGTCTGGGAGGTTCTGCTTTTGCACAATCATTGAATAAAATAGGTGACGATGTACCGACTGTACAAAATCCTGAATATTTTCGTGACGCATTCCTGGCAGTACAAGAATTAGTAAATAAAGGTCTGATTATGGCCGGTCACGATATTTCTGCCGGTGGTCTTATTACCACACTGCTTGAAATGTGCTTCTCGAATATGGAAGGTGGTATGGAAATCAGCCTGAACAAGATTAAGGAGGATGACATCATCAAGATATTGTTCGCCGAAAATCCGGGTATTGTTATCCAGGTAAAAAATAAGTACAAAGAAGAAGTAAAAAAGATCTTGGAAGACGCAGGCATAGGCTACGTAAAATTAGGTAAACCGACTGAAGAACGGCATATCCTGGTAGAAAAGGGAGATGCAACTTACCAGTTCGGCATAGACTATCTGCGCGATGTATGGTATTCTACCTCTTACTTGCTAGACTGCAAGCAGAGCATGAACGGCTGTGCCAAAAAACGTTTCGAGAACTACAAGAAACAACCTTTGGAATTTGTATTCGACAAATCATTCACCGGCAAACTTTCACAATTCGGCCTTAACCCCGACCGTCGTACTCCGACAGGTATCAAAGCGGCTATTATCCGTGAAAAAGGAACCAATGGCGAACGCGAAATGGCCTATATGCTCTATTTGGCAGGATTTGATGTGAAAGATGTAACAATGACTGATTTGGTTAGCGGACGTGAAACATTGGAGGACATCAATTTCATCGTATTTTGCGGTGGGTTCTCTAATTCGGACGTTTTAGGCTCTGCTAAAGGATGGGCCGGAGCTTTCTTGTTCAATCCCAAAGCCAAAGCTGCATTGGATAACTTCTATGCACGCAAAGATACATTGTCATTGGGCGTATGTAACGGATGCCAGCTGATGATAGAATTAAACCTGATTAACCCAGACTTCACCAAGAAAGCGAAAATGCTGCACAATGATTCACGTAAATTCGAATCCAAGTTTGTAGGTGTTACCGTTCCTATGAATAGAAGCGTCATGTTCGGTTCGTTAAGCGGAAGTAAGCTTGGTATCTGGGTAGCCCATGGAGAAGGTAAATTCTCATTGCCATATGATGAAGATCAATACAATGTTGTATTGAAATACTCATACGATGAGTATCCTGGCAATCCAAACGGTTCGGATTACAGTGTAGCCGGTCTGGCCAGTCCTGACGGCCGCCATTTGGCCATGATGCCTCATTTGGAACGCTCTTGTTTCCCATGGCAAAATGCTTATTATCCGGCTGATAGAATAAAGAACGATCAGATTACTCCATGGATGGAAGCATTTGTCAATGCTAGAAAATGGGTTGAAATGAACAAAAAATAAAAACGATTTGTTATATTTACTAAAAAAGCGGTGAGTCGGACTGATTACCGCTTTTTTTGTATATAACAGATTTTGATATGTTAAGGGAAATTACGAACTTTGTAAGGATTTTGCCTCCTAATAATATGAGAAGAATTCTTTTACTTATATGCCTTTTTGTTATTTTGGTAACACCTGCCGTTGCTCAACTATACCAGTATCTGGATACTCAGAATGGTTTGAGCAGCCGTAGAGTTCTATCTATACGAAAAGATAAAAAGGGCTATATGTGGTTTCTCACTCACGAAGGAATAGACAGGTACAACGGAAAACAATACACACACTATAGCTTAACAGCCAATGGAAAACTACTGAACTTTTTTCCCAACTTGAACACTTTGCAGATAGATACGGCAGGAGTGGTTTGGGAGATAGGAAAAACCGGTCATCTATTCAAATACAATTCTCTACAAGACAAATTTGAACTAGTTTGCGATTTTGCCAGTAAGGACAAAAGCAACAGCGGGCTGCCACTCACCGCTTCATTTCTTGACTCCAAAGACAATAATATATTGCTTTGCACCAAAAACAAACAATATCTTTTCGACATAGATACCCATGAACTTATTCAACTGGAAAGTCCTATCAAAGAAGAAATCACATATATTGCAAAATCTACGAACAACCAATATTTTCTGGCATCCAGCCACAAGATTTACTGTGCAAAACTGAATCATGGCCGATTAGAAACAATCAAGCATCCGGAACTGGATAATTTTCATATAGTGAACTACATCTATTTTCATCCGGAAACCCAAATGCTAGTAATAGGTACCTTGCTGGATGGTATTTATCTATACAATATCCATAGCCGCCAACTGATTGATGTACACAACGGACTACAAGACATTAATGTCAACTCTATCATAGCAAGTAAAGAAAATGAAAACGAGGTGCTAATAGCAACTAATGGCGCAGGCGTATATAAATTAAACTTGGGCACTTACGAATTGACAAATTTTCTAAATGCCGACCACAACCATTCCAATAAAATGAACGGTAATATCATTAATGATATCTATATTGATGATGATCAAAAATTATGGATGGCAGTCTATCCTATAGGAATTACTGTGTATTCCGAGAAATATCCCGGATATAAATGGATACAGCACTCTTACGACAATCCCAACTCACTGATAGATAACCAAGTGAACTATATATTGGAAGATTCTGAAGGAGACATTTGGTATGCAACCAATAATGGCGTATGTTGCTACAGTCCTTCTACCAAACAATGGACGAATTTATTATCAACTTATCAGCATGACACGCCTAATCAGAATCATGTATTTATCTCTATATGTGAATCCCGACCGGGAGTTATTTTAGTAGGTGGATATATGTCGGGAATGTACAAAATAGATAAGAAAAACATGACCACACAATATTTTATTCCCCAGACATTAAATGATGACACCATAAAACCGGATAAATATATTCGTTGTATTTATAAGGATTGGGATAATCTGATTTGGGCCGGAGGATATTACAACTTGAAAAGTTACGATCTGGATACAAAGGAAATGCATTGTTACAATATGGACTTCCCTATCACCTATATCACCAATAAGGACGCCCATAATTTATGGATAGGAACTATCAATGGATTGTATCAGTTCAATAAGGTCAATCAAGAGCTCAAAGCGGTGAATCTAGACTCCGAACTAGGCTGCATAAATACTATTTATCAAAGTAAAAAGAACATCACTTTCATTGGTACACATGGTTCCGGTATATGGATTTACAACAATTATACAGAAAAAGTAACTAATTACCATGTCAATAATTCAGCTCTGATATCTAATAATATTCATTGCATACTGTCTGCTTTGGAAGACGATTTGATCATTAGTACAGAAAAAGGGTTGACCCGTTTCAAAACAAAAGAAAAAATATTCTCTAACTGGACAAAAGAACAAGGGTTGATGTCTACCAGCTTTAACCAAGCTGCCGGAGTACATACACGCGATAAAAAATTTATTTTCGGATGTGGAGACGGAGCCATTGAACTGGCAGATACCGTCACGCTGCCTCATCAATTCAAATCCAAAATGGTATTTGACAATTTCCGACTGCTCTACCAGAAAGTAATGCCTGGTGAAAAAGGTTCCCCCTTAAAAGAAGAAATTGATGATACCCGGCACATCATACTGAATTACGACCAGAATATTTTTTCATTGGATGTGTCTTCCATCAATTATGATAATCCCTCCAACATAGTCTATTCTTGGAAACTGGAAGGATTTTATGATGAATGGACTTCACTCACGAATGATAACCGCATACGTTACACTAACATCAGTCCCGGTAAATATAAATTAAGAGTGAGAGCCATCCTGATGGATGATCACCATTTGTTAGAAGAACGTTCACTTTTCATTACCATAACCCCACCTTGGTGGGCTACTTTTTGGGCAGGCATTCTTTATCTGATCATTTTTATACTGGTCGGAGTAATTGTTTTGCGTTATTTGTGGCTTAGGAAAGACAGAAACAATTCAAAAGAAAAAATCCGGTTCTTTATCAACACGGCACATGATATACGTACACCGCTGACTTTGATAAAAGCTCCTTTGGGAGAGATTCTTAAAAACGAAAACCTGTCCGAACAGGGAAGAATCAATATCAACCTAGCTATACAAAATACAGACAATCTGTCTGAGTTAGCCAGTAATCTGATTAATTTTGAAAAAGAGGAACTGTATACCTCCACTGTATATGTATCCCGATACGAATTGAACAATTATATCAAAAACTATTTGGAACAGTTCAATTTATATGCCCGCAAAAGACAGATAAATATCATATTTGAAACTAATTTCGAAAGCCAGGAAGTATGGCTGGACAGAAACAAGATGGATTCCATTATCCGTAACCTGATGACAAATGCCTTGAAATATACCTGTCAAGGGGGCAATGTCACTGTACAAACTCAGAAAAATAAAAGTCATTGGTTCATCACTATTACAGATACAGGAATCGGAATCCCTGCCAATGAACAAAAGAAAATGTTCAAAAGCCTCTTCAGAGGAAATAATGCCATCAATCTGCAAATCACAGGAAGCGGCATCGGTATGCTGCTTACCTACAAACTGATCAAAAGCCATGCCGGCAAAATATCAATGAGCAGTATAGAAAATGTAGGAACTACCTTCAAACTGGCATTCCCTATCAAAAGCCGGAAATACAACTACCGTATATTCAAAAAAGCTGATGTAATTGACCCGCTGCCTGTCATCGAAGGCAATCCGGAAGAACTGGTGAAAGAGATCAAAAACAAGCCAGCCAAAACACATGCCGCTTCCATTCTGATAGTGGAAGATAATATGGAATTGCGTACTTTCCTATTGCATACACTATCGGAAGATTATCATGTGTCTGATGTAGGAAACGGGCAAGAAGCACTGGATTTTATCAAAGAGCGACAACCTGATCTGATACTGTCGGATGTAATGATGCCTATCATGAATGGAGACAAAATGTGCAATATATTGAAAAGTAATATTGAAACCAGTCATATACCTATCATATTGCTGACCGCATTGAACGATAAAGAAAGTATTATCAAAGGCTTACAGACCAAAGCCGATAAATACATAGTCAAACCATTTGACATGGAAGTACTGAAAGCAAACATAACCAACGTTCTGGCGAACAGGGAAATCATGAAAAAGCGTTTCTCACAATTCAAATTCAATGCAGACGAGGTTTCAGATGATCCGACGATCAGTTTGGAACAAGAATTTCTTTTAAAAGCCACCAACATCATAAAAAGTAGTATAAACAAAGAAATGAACGTAGAAAACCTATGTGATGCAATGAATATGAGCCGGAGTAGTTTATACAATAAAATAAAGGCTTTAACCAATGATTCGCCCAGTGATTTTATACGTAAAGTACGTATGAACGAAGCTAGCATTTTATTGAAAAGCAAACGTTATACCGTATCCGAAGTTTCGGATATGATGGGATTCAGTGATCCCAAATATTTTACGGATACATTTAAGAAATACTACGGAGTTCCACCAAGCACTTATATGAAACAAAATTAAAAAAATGAATTTCTATTTACAATCATTTCTTATCTTCTTAAAGATAGGACTATTTACCATTGGCGGAGGATATGCCATGGTTCCCCTAATTCAAGATGAAATAGTGGACAAACGAAAATGGATTGACAAAGAGGATTTTATTGATTTATTAGCCCTCGCTCAGTCTGTACCTGGAATATTTGCTGTAAATATTGCCATATTTATCGGATATAAATTGCGTAATTTCCGTGGAGCATTGGCAATGGCTTTAGGCACAATACTCCCCTCTTTCTTTATTATGTTGGCAATTGCCTTATTCTTTCAACAGTTCAAACAATACCCAATTGTAGAGAATATATTCAAGGGAATTCGCCCGGCGGTAGTAGCCCTTATTGCAGCTCCAACTTTCTCCATGGCAAAATCGGCCAAGATAAACCGTTACACTATCTGGATACCAATAGTATCCGCATTACTTATCTGGGTATTGGACGTATCCCCTGTCTACATTATCATAATAGCGGGCGTGGGGGGTTTTATATATGGCAAGTACAAACATAAATATTCATCCAAATGATTTTTCTATATTTATTCTACACATTCTGTAAAATAGGGCTCTTCGGTTTCGGAGGAGGCTATGCCATGTTGTCCATGATACAAGGAGAAGTAGTAACAAGATATAATTGGGTCAGTGCCAGCGAATTTACAGATATCATCGCTATCAGCCAGATGACACCAGGCCCCATTGGTATCAACTCTGCTACTTATGTGGGATATACTGCAGTATTGAATGCAGGCTACAATGAAAGCTGGGCTATATTCGGTTCTTGCATAGCTACTTTTGCTGTAGTTTTTCCATCATTCATATTAATGGTAATCATCAGCCGGTTCTTCTTGAAATACCAAAAGCATCCGGTTGTAGAAGCCGTATTCAAAGGGTTGCGTCCGGCAGTAGTAGGTCTGCTGGCAGCAGCTGCACTCGTCTTGATGAATGCTGAAAACTTCAGTAGCTATCAAATAGATTTGTATCAATTTATCATCAGTATAATTATTTTTCTAGTAACCTTTATAGGTACACGGAAATACAAAATTAATCCTATATTAATGATTATACTTTGCGGAGTGGCAGGGTTCCTGCTTTACTGAGAATAGGACGATTATGGGAAATCATCAAAAAAAACAAATAAGCCTACTGATCTGTTTATATATCAGTATAATATTGCCACTATATGCCAATGATTTCCTGTTTACTTCCATCAATACTTCACACGGATTAAGCGACAACCAGATAAGATATATCCTACAACTACCTGACGGAAGAATGGTGTTTACTACTAATGGCAACATCAATTTATATGATGGTATACATTTCAGTTATCTGCATCGGACGGATAAAAATGTATATCCTTTAAAACAATATGACGGGTTCTACCGCATTTATCAAAGTGGAGACTCCCTACTTTGGGTGAAAGACTATCACAAACTAATGGGAATCAATCTCTACAAAGAGGAATATATCCGAGATTTAGAATCTTATTTCCAAAATAAAAATATACCGGAACCGATAGAAAATCTTTTTGCCGACTGTGCAGGACACATTTGGATACTGACAGACCATAAATTACAAGAATTACAAACCGGAATCCATATAACTTTATCCCCCAATGATACCCGCCAACTACAAGATCTAAATACGGAGAATGATTCACTTTACCTGTTCTATAATACGGGAGAAGTAGATTGTTATGACATGACAAGCAGAAAACGACTATACAGTGCTGCTGCCTATGCGGAAACCGAGCAACAATACTTTGCCCGAACCTCCTTGGTTGTCAAAGCTCCAAACAGCTTTTACCAATTACGCAACGGATATAAAGGTGGTTTGTTCTGTTTCAACACATGCCAACGGACATGGAAAAAGATACTTGAAGAAAACTATGCACTTAATACTTTAATCATCACCCCCGACAATCAAAAAGCGTATATAACCTGTGTACATGGTTTTTGGATACTGGATCTTACTAAGGAAAAACTGCAATATATTCCTATTTTGGAAACTAAAAACGGACAACGACTCTCAACAGAAATCAGCACTATATTCCAAGACCGACAAGGAGGATTATGGATTGGAACTCTCAACCGAGGATTACTATATTACCATCCGTCCATGCATAAACTTACCCAAATAAACCGTAACAATTTTCCAGTTGCTCCTGAAAAAGATATTGCAGTAGAAAGTTTTGCCGAAGACAATAAAGGAATGATCTATCTGAAAGAACATACTCATATTTACCGCTTGTCCACTGAAAAAGATGGAACACGCACCCTTATCTCCGAACATAATTCATCTATCCCTGCCGAAGTAAAAAAGAAATTCAACAGAGGAACAGAAACTGCCTTTTTCAAGGGAAAAACATATACGGCCCTATGTACTGACACACGAGGCTGGACTTGGGCAGGGACAGCAGATGGTCTGGAACTTTTTATACCGGACGAGCAAACCCCACGCATTTTTTATCGTGAAAATGGATTAAGTAATAACTTTGTACAAGGCATTATTGAAGATGATCACAATGATATCTGGGTAACTACAAGCAATGGAATCTCACGTATCCACATCAATCAGAAAAATAAAGAACCATACTTCACCAATTTCAATCAACAGGATGGCGCATTAGAAGGGGAATATCTAACAAAGGCTGTTTTCAAAGCATCGGACGGTACACTTTACTTCGGTGGCATAGACGGATTCAATATCTTCAATCCTGATAATGAATCAATCACTCCGGAACTCCCCTATTCCCCAGTGTTCACTTGTTTGCGGCTATACGGCAAAAAGATAAAACTTCCCCAAGCCAGCCCTTATACAAAAGAAATAGAACTGGGCTACAATCAGAATTTCCTCACTTTCGAATTCTCTGCTTTGAACTATATCAATAGTGAACGCACCTATTATCGTTATCAATTAGAAGGTATTGATAAAAACTGGATGAATGTTTTCACCAGCAAACCAGGCAATACCACAGCAGGTAATGGTATGCTTCAAGCGTCCTATACTAATTTACCTCCCGGAGAATACACATTCAAAGTTATGGCATCCGATACCCCTCTCCAGTGGAATGGAAAAATAACCGTTATAAAACTCACCATCCATGCCCCTTGGTGGAAAACAACCACCGCTTATACTATTTACCTGCTCATTTTACTATTTATTACAGTAGGAAGTATCCGTCTTTACATATGTTGGACCCGAAAAAAAATAGAGCGTCGGCATAAAGAGGAAATTCTACTACTCCGCATCCGCAACCTGATAGAGCAATGCAACAATTACGAAGCCGAACAAAAAGCACGTCTGGAAAAGAATGGCACAGCAACCTCCACTTGCTTTGAAAACGACAAGCAACCGGATCATCCTAAAACAACCAATACCGAATCCGCTTTTTTAGCACGGGCTATAGAACAGGTAGAAAAGAATATGCATGTCATCGGTTATTCAGTAGAACAGCTAAGTCGAGACCTTTGCATGGAAAGAACAGGACTTTATCGCAAACTAGTAAATTTATTAGATCAGTCTCCCAGCCTTTTCATCCGTAACATCCGTTTACAACGAGCTGCGCAACTACTTACTGAAAACGAACTCAGTATTGCAGAAATAGCAGAACGCACAGGCTTCAGCAGTTCCAGCTATCTAAGTAAGTGCTTCCAAGAAATGTATGGATGCCGCCCCTCCGAATACGCCAGAAAAACAAAGAAATCAACCTGATTATTATTGGATTCAACCTCATTGTTGCCTATTTAAAGCTTTTCGCCTTACCTTTGTAACAGTACAAAACACTAAAATACTATGAATATGAATTTTATTAAAAAAATGACTCTAACCCTAATTGGAGCAACTATCATTGCAACAAATGGCATCGCACAGAGTGTACAACACACCACACAAGGAATAACGTATACTACACAAGAAATAGATGTCAAAGTAGAATTTTACTCTCCCACCATTGTCCGTATTTATAAAACCCCCATTAAGAAACCTTATAAAAAAGAAAGTCTGGTCATTATCAAAACACCGGAAACCACCTCTGTAACTTTCGGTGAGAAAGGGAAAAATGTAACACTCAGCAGCAATGTTATACAAGTAGAAGTAAATCCTGAAACCGGAGGTATCCGTTTTTCCGACAAAGAAGGAAAATTATTACTGACTGATAAAGATTATGGTACCCAATTCACCCCCTTCGATGACGCCGGCGTTCCATCATATAATGTTCGTCAAGCTTTCTTACTGGACAAAGATGAAGTGATTTACGGACTAGGACAGCAACAAACAGGAAAAGTGAACCAACGGAATCAGAAACTATTTCTCCGTAACCAAAACATGAGCATTTGCATTCCGTTTATTCATTCAATAAAAGGATATGCCCTTTATTGGGACAATTACTCCCCCACCACTTTTGTAGACAATCCACAAGAAATGTCTTTTGACTCGGAAGTAGGTGATTGTGCAGATTATTATTTCATTTACGGCGGCAATGCAGATAAAGTAATAGCCAATGTACGCGAACTGACTGGACAGGCTCCTCTCTATCCGCTTTGGGCACTAGGATTCTGGCAATGTCGCGAACGTTATAAAAGCCCGGATGAATTATGCGAAGTTGTAGATAAGTACCGTAAACTGAAAGTCCCTCTGGATGGCATTATACAGGATTGGCAATATTGGGGATGCGACTCTAACTGGAATGCCATGAAGTTCCAAAATCCCCGTTACATCAACAAAATGGGCGATAAAGAATATATGAAATATCTTCCAAACGGAGAAGATAAAAGCGCACGTTACGGTACTCCAAGAATCAAAACTCCCAAAGAAATGATTGACTATGTGCACAAACAAAATGCACATATCATGATCTCCGTATGGGCTTCTTTCGGCCCTTGGACTGAAATGTATCAAAAAATGGACAGTCTGAAAGCACTTCTTCAATTTGATACTTGGCCCAACAATGCCGGAGTCAGGCCATACGACCCTTATAATCCTGTTGCACGTGATCTCTATTGGTCAGAGATGAAAAAGAACATATTCGATCTGGGCATGGACGGTTGGTGGCTGGACTCTACTGAACCCGATCACATGAATCTGAAGGACCAGGATTTTAATACTCTCACCTATTTGGGAACTTTCCGCAGAGTACATAATGCTTTCCCGTTAATGTCCAATAAAGGAGTATATGAACATCAACGAGCTACTACTTCGGACAAACGAGTATTCCTACTCACTCGTTCTTCTTTCCTAGGACAGCAACGCTATGCTTCTCATTCGTGGAGCGGAGATGTAGTTTCTACCTGGGAAGTCATGCGCAAACAATTAGCAGCCGGATTGAATTACTCATTATGCGGCATTCCCTATTGGAATACAGATTTGGGAGGATTCTTTGCCTGGAAATACAATAATAATGTAAACAACATAGCTTATCACGAGTTACATGTCCGCTGGTATCAATGGGGAGTGTTTCAACCCATTATGCGCTCACACAATTCTAGTCCGGTAGCAGTCGAAATATACCAATTCGGCCAAAAAGGCGACTGGGCCTATGATGCGTTAGAAAAATATACTCACCTGCGTTATCGTCTGCTACCTTATCTTTATAGCACTTCCTGGGAGGTAACCAGCAAAGCAGGCAGCTTTATCCGCCCATTAATGATGGATTTCCCGAAAGATCCCAAAGTACTTAATATGGATACCGAATATATGTTCGGACATAATTTCCTAGTACGTCCCGTTACAGACTCGCTTTATACATGGCAAGACAAAAATCAGAACGGTTACTTAAAAGATTTAAAAAAGATTGGAAATACAGAGGTATATTTACCTAAAGGAGCAAACTGGACAGACTTTTGGACCGGGCAAACTTTGGAAGGCGGGCAAACGATCCAACGGGAAGTACCCATTGATATTATGCCTATTTATGTACGTGCGGGATCTATCCTTCCTTGGGGACCAGCAGTGCAATACTCTACAGAAAAGAAGTGGGATAATCTGACGATTCGCATCTATCCGGGTGCTGATGCGGAATTTACCCTTTATGAAGATGAATTTGATAATTATAATTATGAAAAAGGTGCTTACACAACCATCCTGATGAAATGGGATGACAAAGAGCGCACACTGACTATTAACGAGCGAAAAGGCAACTACAAAGGTATGCTGAAAAACCGCAAATTCAACATCATACTTGTTGAACCGGGGAAAGGATGTGGAGATGAGGATAGCCCCACCTTTGACCAATCTATTTCCTATAAAGGGAAACAAGTCAATGTGAAATTATAAATACATTCCCCGTTGGTAAAGCTTCTTAAGTTTCATAACACAATCTGAAAAAAATCAATTTTGCCAACGGGACTTTATATATGACGGAAATAAATTCAAGAGATCAATAGAATTTATATCACTACTTGATATATTTATTGCAGATACTTTTTATCACTGATTAGAGAAAGCCATAAGATGGATGCAGATGTTATAACCTTTTTTCATTGATCTCAACATAAACAATATCGTACTCGGAAGATATGGCAGCATACAAATCAACTGCCACTGCCCCGGAATTCTTTATTCATCGATAGGACGTGAATATAATACCCAGGCAGTGGCAGTAGAAATAAAATCTAAAAGAAACACTCCCGCTTCTTACAGTTTCACTTTCTTTTTAGTACCTTTCGACTCATTGTGCAAACGATCCAACGCTGTCACCACATACTGGTACTTCGTTTTTCCATCGTTATAAGGTAATGGATAAAAATGATCACGGGTAATGGCTACAATATGGGAAGCATCATCCAAATTGACTTTTTCTTTTTTATCAAAGCGATAAACCACATACTGTACAGCTTTGTCCATCTCGTCCTTTGCCTTCGGAGCTGTCCAAAAGAGTACTGGACCTTCATACGTCCATACCATCTTTACCTTCTTTACTTTACCTGGAGCCTTATCGTCCATAAAAGGAGATTCAGGAATCAAAGCCGGATAACGATGATACTCCTTCTCCAGCATAGTGCGGTAATTGCCGGCATTATCCACCACTGCAGCAGCATACCATTGACAACTTCCCTGCACGGTAGGAAGCGACCGTTGCAACTTCATTTTGGCAGGCATCTGGTTTTGTAATGGATTACGGGCATCCGCCTTGTTCACCGTACGCATCACATCCTGACCGATAAATAACGGACGCGAAGCGGCATGTTTTGCCCACCAATGTATCAAGTTGTCATAATCGGCAGCAGGATGACCTATTTCCCAATAAATCTGAGGAATATTATAATCTACCCAACCATTATTAATCCACATCAGCACATCTGCATATAAATCATCATAATTCTGAAGACCACGTGTATCACTTCCATTCGGATCATTTTTCTTGTTACGATAGATACCAAAAGGAGAAACACCGAACTTCACCCACGGCTTACACTCGCGCACTGTCTCATGGATTTCCTTTATCAGCACATTCACGTTGTCACGGCGCCAATCGGCTTTATTACTGTATCCGCGACCATATTGCGCAAAACTGACATGATCAGGAAAATCCTCGCCCGGGTTGGGATAAGGATAAAAATAATCATCCATATGAATGGCATCCACATCATAACGGGTAACAATATCGCGCACAATCTTGCAAATGTATTTACGGTTTTCGGGCAAAGCCGGATCAAAATAAAGTTGACCAGCATAATTCACGAAACGTTCCGGATTTTTATTATACGGATGAATGGGTGATAAGGCAGTAGTTCCCTTTGTCTTGGCACGGTAAGGGTTAATCCAGGCATGGAACTCCATTCCACGCTTATGGCATTCATCAATCATGAACTGCATCGGGTCCCAATAAGGTGAAGGCACTCTACCCTGCACTCCCGTAAGAAAGCGGCTCCACGGCTCATAAGAAGATTTATACAAGGCATCGGCTTCTGCACGTACCTGAAAAATTATCGCATTAATGCCTGCGCCTTGCAGACTGTTTAGTTGATTTATTAATAGCTGCTGCATCTTCTCTGCCGGCATCCCTTGGAACTGTCCATTCACACACTGAATCCATGCACCGCGGAACTCACGTTTAGGATAACGTGTCTGAGCACTGACAACAGAAGTAAAAAGTAGTGCTATCAATAAAAGAAGAATAGTTTTTGCTCTCATTTTGTTATTCTTGTTTAATACGCTTGCAAAGATAAGAAAACTTATAATTATCTTTGCATATTAAACCAAATTCAATAAAGAATGTCAGAAAGTAACTATATATCCATAAAAGGAGCAAAGGTAAACAACCTCAAAAACATCGATGTAAACATTCCACGCAACAAGCTGGTCGTCATCACGGGACTATCCGGTTCCGGAAAATCATCCTTGGCTTTTGATACATTATACGCTGAAGGTCAGCGACGCTATGTAGAAAGCCTGTCATCATACGCCCGCCAATTTCTGGGCCGTATAAGCAAACCTGAGTGTGATTTCATTAAAGGTATACCACCCGCTATCGCCATAGAGCAAAAAGTGAACAGCCGCAATCCACGTTCCACCGTGGGGACTTCCACCGAAATATATGAGTATCTGCGACTACTCTATGCACGCGTGGGGAAGACTTATTCTCCCATTAGCGGGCAACTGGTGAAAAAGCATAGTATTGAAGATATTGTAAGCTGTATGCTCTCCTTTCCTAAAGGAACAAAATACACGGTTCTCACTCCTATGATGCCCCGTGAAGGCCGTACACTGCTCCAGCAACTGGAAATGGACTTGAAACAAGGATTTACCCGTATAGAGGTGAACCGTGAAATAGTCCGTATAGAAGATTTTCTGCAACAAACAGCTGCCGAAGATAAAAAACAAAACATCTATCTGCTGGTAGATCGCATGACAGCCGATGATAGCAAAGACAGTATCAGCCGCCTCACCGATTCTGCCGAAACAGCCATGTACGAGGGAGACGGAAATTGCCTCCTCCGCTTCTACTCTGCTGACGGAAGTACGCAGCTATTCTCTTTCAGCACTAAATTCGAAGCCGACGGAATTAAATTCGAAGAACCGAATGACCAAATGTTTTCATTCAATTCCCCTCTCGGAGCTTGTCCCGAATGCGAAGGCTTCGGTAAAGTGATAGGTATAGATGAACATCTGGTGATTCCAAACCGTGCTCTGAGTGTATATGACGGAGCTGTCCTCTGCTGGCGCGGAGAAAAGATGGGGGAATGGTTACAAGAATTCATTCATGAAGCTCCCGCCCACGATTTTCCCATCTTTGCCCCTTATTATGAACTGACACAGGAACAAAAAGATTATTTATGGCATGGACCTAGAAATAAGGCCTGTATAGATTCTTTCTTCAGAATGCTGGAAGAAAATCAATATAAAATACAATATCGTGTGATGCTGGCACGATACCGGGGAAAAACTATTTGTCCTGTCTGCCACGGAACACGCTTGAAAAAAGAAGCCGGTTATGTAAAAGTAGGTGGAAAATCCATTTCTCAACTGGTTGACTTACCTATTCATGACTTAAAAGAATTCTTCCGCACTCTAGAACTAGATGCACATGATACAGCCATCGCCAAACGGATCTTAACGGAAATTACCAACCGCATCAACTTCCTCATGGATGTGGGTTTGGGATATCTTACACTGAACCGTCTCAGCAACTCGCTCTCCGGCGGTGAAAGCCAGCGCATCAATCTGGCCACCTCATTAGGCAGCAGCTTGGTAGGCTCACTCTATATTCTAGACGAACCCAGTATCGGATTACACAGCCGTGACACTGACCGGCTGATAAAAGTACTTCGTCAGTTACAGGAGCTTGGAAACACCGTAGTAGTGGTAGAACATGATGAAGAAATAATCCGTGCTGCCGATTATATCATTGATATCGGTCCTCAAGCAGGACGTTTAGGAGGACAGATAGTATATCAAGGCAGCATGAACGATCTTCAAAGAAACAGTAATAGTTATACGGTACGCTATTTGTTGGGAGAAGAAAACATAGAGATCCCCCGATGCCATCGTCCGTGGAACAATTATATAGAAATAAAAGGTGCACGTGAAAACAACCTTAAAGGCATTGACGTAAAATTTCCACTGAATGTAATGACGGTAGTTACGGGAGTCAGCGGTTCGGGGAAGAGTACGTTGGTACGTGATGTCTTTTACAAGGCATTGAAACGCGAATATAGTGAAGCTAGCGAACGGCCGGGTGAGTTCATCTCTTTGGAAGGGGATGTACAGCTAGTGAAAGATATTGAATTTGTAGACCAGAATCCTATCGGAAAATCATCACGCAGCAATCCGGTGACCTATGTAAAAGCATACGACGAAATACGCAAACTCTTTGCCGAACAGCCTCTTGCCAAACAAATGGGATATACTGCCGGATATTTCTCATTCAATACCGAAGGCGGTCGTTGTGAGGAATGTAAAGGTGACGGTACGGTAACCGTTGAAATGCAATTTATGGCAGATTTGGTATTAGAATGTGAATCTTGTCATGGAAAACGTTTCAAGAGCGACACACTGGAAGTAAAATTTCAAGATAAGAACATCTATGATATTCTGGAAATGACAGTGAATCAAGCTATCGAATTCTTCACCGAATACAATCAAAAAAAGATAGTGAAAAAACTAACCCCATTACAAGAAGTGGGATTGGGATATATAAAGTTAGGACAAGCCTCCTCCACTCTTTCCGGCGGCGAGAACCAACGCGTAAAACTAGCTTATTTTCTGAGCATAGAGAAAGCACAACCCACTATTTTTGTATTCGATGAACCAACCACAGGTCTGCATTTTCATGATATCAAGAAACTGCTGGAAGCATTTGAAGCCTTAATCAGCCGCGGACATACCATTATCATTATCGAGCATAATATGGATGTGATAAAATGTGCCGACCATGTGATTGACCTAGGGCCCGAAGGAGGAAATATGGGAGGAAATCTGGTAGTTGCGGGCACTCCGGAAGAGGTTGCAGCATGTGCGGCATCTTATACGGGACAGTTTTTGAAGGAAAAACTGGCGATGGATTCTCCTGATTGATTTTTTATTCACCGTTGATTGTCCAAACTGACACAAATTATTAAATATGATTATACGCAATATACCACTAGATGATAAATGGGAATTTAAAAGTGATTTATTCCGTTCTGTAAATTTAGCATTTTGTGGTATGATTGCAGAATCATTTTACTAAAAATCTGTTTTAATGTTTTCCGCATTGCCAATCTAAATCTAAACGAAAATATGAGTAAATTTAGAATTGAATTAATAACCTTATAAATCAACAGAATATGAAAAAACTTTTTTTACTACTCTTGCTGTTCCCTTTCCTATTGGGATGTTCACAAAAAGAGAAAGAATTCACCGTTCTTCAATGGAACATTTGGCAAGAAGGAACTGTAATTCCCGGTGGTTACGACGCTATTGTGAATGAAATAGCCCGTCTTCGTCCGGACTTCGTCACATTGAGCGAAGTACGTAATTACGAAAACACCAATTTCACTGCCCGCCTAGTGCAATCATTAAAGGAAAAAGGAGAAACCTATTATTCCTTCTATACCTATGATACAGGTCTGTTAAGCCGATACCCCATCACTGATTCATTAACCGTTTTCCCCGAAAAGAATGACCACGGCAGTATCTATCGCCTTACAGCCGATATGAACGGACAGAAAATAGCAGTCTACACCGCTCATCTTGATTATTTGGATGACGCCTATTATAATGTACGCGGATATGATGGTTCTACTTGGGAAGAAATCCCTATCCCCACTACCGTAGAAGAAGTATTAAAGAGAAATGTAGCCTCACAACGCGATGACGCCATCAGACTATTCATTGAACAGGCAAAAAAAGATCGTGCAGCCGGCTACACCATCATTTTAGGAGGAGATTTTAATGAACCTTCACATCAAGATTGGACTGAAGAGACCAAAGACCTGTATGACCATCATGGCTTTGTAATCCCCTGGACAGTTCCTGTCCTGTTAGACGAAGCCGGATTGAAAGACGCCTATCGAGAATTCTATCCAGATGTATTAAACTATCCCGGCTTCACTTATCCTTCGGATAATCCGGCAAAGCCCGCCGACAAAATAACCTGGGCTCCCAAAGCAGATGAACGCGACCGTATAGATTACATTTGGTATTATCCCGAAAAGGGGTTGAAAGTGAAAGACGCCGCCATTTTCGGTCCGAAAAATTCTATAGTCCGTGCACAGCGTGTTCAGGAAACATCTAAAGACAAGTTTATAGAACCATTGGGCGTATGGCCTACAGACCATAAAGGAGTACTGGTTACTTTCCAATATCCCGCCAAATAATATCGTTTTTCCCAATATTTCTGTTATCTTTGTCCAATAACCTAATTTATTATCCTATGACCAAATGTACACATAAGCAGTTAATGACCGCCTGTATGTTAGCAGGCACATTGATGTTGGGAGCATGTACCAGTACTCCCCCTGTAACAAAAGAGGTATCCATTGTACCCATAACCAACCATCTGGAGGAAACAAACGGTGCTTTTGTATTGAAAAGTAATACCTCCATCGGTGTTATTGACGCCGAACTAATTCCCGCAGCCGAGTATTTGGCCGATATGCTTTCCAGTGCCACAGGCTACGACCTTAAAGTAAAAGAAGGCGAAGGAACCATCACTCTTGCCTTGGGGGATGTTCAAGGAAAAGAAGGTGCTTATACCCTGACAGCCGAGAGCGATAAGGTCAACATTACAGGTAACTCTTACGGAGGTGTCATTGCAGGTATCGAATCACTCAGACAGCTGTTTCCCCCGCAAATAGAATCTAAGGAAATTGTTAAAGGTACAGACTGGGCCATACCGGCCGTTAACATTCAAGATGCCCCCCGCTTTGAATGGAGAGGCATCATGCTGGACGTATCCCGCCATTTCTACACAATAGATGAGGTGAAAGAATTACTGGATGTCATGGCCCTTTACAAGATGAATAAATTCCACTGGCATCTTACCGACGACCAAGGATGGCGTATTGAAATCAAGAAATATCCTTTACTGACGGAAAAAGGAGCCTGGCGCAAATTCAATTCCCATGACCGCGAATGCATACGTCAATCAAAGACTGATAACAATCCGGATATGGCAATTCCCGAAGACAAGATACGCATCGTAGAAGGTGACACCCTATATGGAGGCTACTACACTCAGGAAGATATCAAGGATGTCATAGCATACGCCAAAATACGAGGCATAGATATTATTCCCGAAATTGATATGCCGGGACACATGCTGGCAGCTGTAAGTAACTATGAAGGTGTTTCCTGTTTTAACGAAACCGGTTGGGGAAGCGTCTTCTCCTCACCTGTTTGTCCGGGGAAAGACTCCGCATTGGAATTCTGCAAGAATATTTATACAGAACTGATAGCCCTTTTCCCCTATAAGTATGTACATATAGGAGGTGACGAAGTAGAAAAAACCAATTGGAAAAAATGTCCGGACTGCCAGAAACGTATGCATGACAATAATCTGAAAACCGAAGAAGAACTGCAATCATGGTTCATTCATGACATGGAGAGATTCTTTAACGGGAAAGGCAAAGAAATGATAGGCTGGGATGAAATCATTGAAGGCGGATTGTCTAAAACAGCTACCGTAATGTGGTGGCGCAGCTGGGTAAAAGATGCAGCGACCAAGGCAACGGCACAAGGCAACCCTGTCATTTTCACTCCTAACGGACAATTTTATTTGGATTATGCAGAAGACAAGAATTCTATGGCAAGCATTTATAATCTGGATACGACAGACAACCTGACTCCCGAGCAGCAGTCGCTGATTTTAGGAGTGCAGGGAAATATTTGGTGCGAATGGATTCCTTCCAACGCACGTATGCAATATATGGCTATTCCACGTTTGCTGGCTATTGCCGAACTAGGTTGGAGCAAACCGGAGCAAAAAGATTGGAGTGCCTTCCAACAACGCCTGTCTGATCAGTTTGAACGTCTCAATATCATGGGTATCAATTACCGTATACCCGATTTGGAAGGCTTTAATGCCGTCAACGCCTTTATCGGTGAAGGAGCCATCAATGTAACTTGCCTTGACCCCACTGCGGAAATTCACTATACCACTGATGGCAGTACTCCTACTTTACAATCTCCCATATATGAAGGTCCCATCAAAGTGACTGAAACCACAGACTTTACTTTCTGCACCTTCCGCCCTAATGGAAAGAAAGGTGACATAGTCAAGACCCGTTTCATCAAAAGTGAATATACTCCCTCTGTAACTGCCGCTCCTTCCAATCCGGGTTTGAAAGCTACATGGCACGAATTTAAAGGAAATAAATGCAGTGAAATAGAAAAAGCTCCGGTCAATGGTACTTATCCAGTGGAAGATGTTATGATTCCTAAAAAAGTAAAAGGAAATATCGGACTGATTATCAAAGGATATTTCAATGCTCCTCAAGACGATATCTACACTTTTGCACTCCTATCCGATGATGGTAGTACATTAACTATAGACAGTGAACAGATAGTAGACAATGACGGACCTCACGGGCCTAAAGAAATAGTGGGGCAAAAAGCATTGGCAAAAGGATATCATCCAATGGAATTACGTTATTTCGACCAAAACGGAGGACAACTGAAATTAAAAGTAACAGGTAGTGATGGTAAAGAAATTCCGTTCACGCATCTCTATGCGCATTAATCTTACATAAAAAGTTTTTCACCACAGATTATACAGATTTACATAGATTGAATTTCAATGAATTCTCCCATTCAATAATCTGCGTAATCTGTGGTGGAATTAAATCAATCAGAAATAAACCCCGAATCCTATCTTGAATCCTAATTTACTAAATTCTGAAGTATCACTAAAACTCAAGTCATAATATACAGACGGTTCAATAGTCACATTTCTACCCAAGAAAAAAGCATATCCGACTTCCGGTGTCAAACAAACCAGATTCTTTTTAAACCCTACACAAGAAAGGTGTTTATACGCCATTCCTAGTCCTCCATAAATACCGCAACTGGAAAAATAATAACGTCCCTGTGCACCAATACTGGTTTCATCCATTCCATGTTCTACATAATTGCCTTTAAAATTCAGCAACACAGCCACATTATCGGCTACAAATGCGCCGCCGGTTAAAGCAAAACCAAAATTTGTTCCTTCATTCTTGCTATGAGATAGGTCAAGCCCTGTCAATGAAGCATTCACATACCATACATCCTTCTCAAATTGAGCATGTGCACTCAGTGCAGTCATTACCAACAGCATCAAGCTGACTAAAATTTTCTTCATAATGTTGTCGTTTAATAGTTATTTTTTATTTTCCAAATCACGTTCACGTCTTTCCTCCGCCTTTTCTTTCTTACGAAGGACAATCCATAACAACGCTATAATCATATAGGATAAACCTACTGTGAGATACTTTTCCGTATCACTTATTTCCGTATTGCGCGGAATAAAATAAACGGCCATCGCTGTAGTATAAACCAACAAAGCGACAGGCAACCAAATCGATTTTCTATATTTTTTCATAAACTATGCTGTTTTGTTTCCTATACCAACTTACAAACCCTATAGCGGCTACCAACGTGCAAAGACCACCGATTATATAAGATACATAATCAGAAAGTGCCAATCCTTCGGGAGCAATGCAAATATAAGTAGAACATACAGCCGTCATAAACAAGGCAGGAAACAAGGTAATATAATAATTCTTTTTCGCACGTACCAGAAAAACAGTGACCGCCCACAAAGTAAACACAGACAAAGCCTGATTACACCAGGCAAAATAACGCCATATCATATCAAATCCCGCCGCATCACGCTGACTGTACAATAATATACCGATAGTTACCGCAAAAATAGGAATACAAATCAATAAACGTTTCGCTATACTTTTTTGTTCCAAATGCATAAAATCGGCAACAATCAAACGAGCTGAACGTAAAGCGGTATCTCCACTGGTAATAGGAGCGGCAATTACCCCCAGTACAGCCAATAAACCTCCTATCGTACCCAACCATTCCTTGGTTATGCTGTCCACAATAATCGAAGCATTACTCTCCTCCATACCATTTTGATGAAAAAAATAAGTAGCGGCAGCAGCCCAAATCAATGCCACGATCCCTTCGGTCACCATCGCTCCATAAAAAATAGGACGACCATACTTCTCATTCTTCATACAACGTGCCATCAGTGGAGATTGTGTGGCATGAAAGCCACTGATTGCCCCACAAGCAATAGAAACAAACATTATAGGAAAAATTGGTAATCCGGCAGGGTGGGTATTATGCAGCCCGTCCGTAATTTCGGGCAATGCCGGATGATTCCATAACAACATCACCAAAATCCCCACTGCCATAAACAATAAAGCAATGGCAAACAATGGATATATTTTTCCTATAATCTTATCTACCGGCAACAATGTAGCCAACATATAATAGAAAAACACAACAATAATCCAAAAAGTAACATCCATATACTCCGGAGTAAGTTTGGCAAGCAATCCGGCAGGTCCTGCCACAAAAACCGCTCCGACTAATATCATCAGCACAACCGTAAAACCACGCATTAACTGCTTTGTGGGAAGCCCTAAATAACGACCGATAATTTCCGGCAAACTCTCGCCCTCATGCCGAATGGAAAGCATTCCGGACAAATAATCGTGTACCGCCCCGGCAAAAATGGTACCTAAAACAATCCACAAATAAGACGCCGTACCAAACTTCGCTCCCATTATAGCACCGAAAATAGGTCCTAAGCCGGCTATATTCAAAAATTGAATCATGAAAATCTTCCAAGTAGGAAGTGGAATAAAGTCAACACCATCCGCCATGGTCAGGGCAGGTGTCTTCCTTATCTTGTCAGGACCGAACACACGTTCCACATAACTTCCATACAAAAAGTATCCGCCTACAAGAACCAATAATGCAATAATAAAGGTTATCATATTCTATTTTTTGTTTTGTTGGGGCAAAAGTAACGAATTAATTGATTACTTCGTATCTTTGCCCTAAAATTAAAGTAAATGCGAACATTCTTTATAACTTTATTACTAGTCATAGTGAGTTTCTTATCAGTTTTCTCACAACCTAAATATGAAATCCGTGCCACCTGGCTCACTACGCTTGGAGGAATGGACTGGCCTCGTAACAAGGCAATAAACGCATCAGGCATCCGGCGTCAGCAAAAAGAATTATGTGATATACTGGATCGTCTGAAAGCCGCCAATTTCAATACGGTATTGTTGCAAACCCGTCTGCGCGGAGATATGATTTATCCTTCCGCCATAGAAACTTTCGCCGAATCACTGACAGGTAGCACAGGAGGGAATCCCGGATATGACCCTTTGGCTTTCGCCATCGGAGAATGCCACAAACGAGGCATGGAACTACATGCATGGATTGTTACGATTCCTGCCGGAAACACCCGTCAAGTACAATTGCAAGGACGTAGCTCCGTAGTACGGAAAAACCGGACTATTTGCAAACTTTATAAAGGTAACTGGTACTTGGACCCGGGAAATCCGGGAACCAAAGAATATCTGTCATGCATCGTAAAAGAAATAACTTCCCGTTATGATATAGACGGCATTCATTTCGATTACATCCGCTACCCTGAGCAAGCCGACAACTTTCCCGACAAGGACACCTACCGGAAATACGGCAAAGGTAAGGAGTTGAAACAATGGCGGCGTGATAATATCACAGATATTGTGCATAGGCTCTATACCGACATCAAGACTATCAAACCCTGGGTGAAAGTCAGCAGTTCCCCTATTGGCAAATACCGAGATACCAACCGATATCCCTCCCGTGGATGGAACGCTTATCATGTAGTTTACCAAGATGCTCAGAAATGGCTAAAAGAAGGTATTCATGATGCATTGTTCCCGATGATGTATTTTCAGGGAAATAATTTCTATCCTTTTGCATTGGATTGGAAAGAGAATTGTGGTAACCGCTGGATAATACCTGGTTTGGGCATTTATTTCCTCTCTCCCAACGAACAAAATTGGCCGTTGGACGAAATAGTCCGCCAACTTTATTTCACCCGTCAGATAAAACTAAACGGACAAGCCTATTTCCGCAATCGTTTTCTATTAAACAACACCAAAGGCATTTGGGACGAACTCCAAGAGAATTTCTATACCACTCCGGCATTGATTCCCCCAATGACCTGGATGGACAGCATCCCCCCATCCACTCCGGCCATGCCTTCCCTGCAACTGTTGCCGGACGGAAAAATGCACATGAGCTGGCAGATTTCCACAGATAACAACGGAGGTCTTGTCACCTATCATCTTTATGCCTCAGATACCTATCCAGTAGATATCACAGATGCCGGAAACTTACTGGAAACCTATCTCACCCATACGGAATACGAATATACCCCTATTTCACCTTGGCGACAAAAACGTTATTTTGCCGTAACTGCTGCCGACCGTTTCGGAAACGAAAGCGCTCCCTTGGAACTGAATGCAATTTCAGAAACAGACATGCCTTTACTAAATGACGGAGATATTCTCACCCTGCCTGAAATAAAAGAAGCAAAAACAGTGAAAATATTTACTGCTACCGGTGAAGAAATAAAATATTTTGTTTATGCACCCCAAATGTCCATAGCCTCATTACCTGGCGGATTCTATACAGTATATATCTTGAATAATGCAGGAGCACAAACCTTTGTCGGAACAATCGTAAAATAAACACATAGCAAAAAGTAAATTTGGGCAAAGCGTAGCGAAGTACATTCAAAGTGTTATTCTACGTGAAGAAAGGCAGTGCCAAACCCAACGGCAACCTGCCTCTGATGTGTTGTATCACGGTGGACGCGGAAGTTGTAACAAAATACTCAAAGATATAGGCATACAATGCGGTTTCAAGATTCGTTTGACCTACCACGTGGCAAGACATTGTGCATTGTCTTTATCGCTCAAATTGAATGGGTTGCAAAGATTGGCTTCTTGATAGGTAACGATTTAGAAACGAGCGAAGTTCTGTATTCTGCCTTGTTAAACCCAAAGAACGCTGACTTCAAATGCAAAGGTAGTGGATTAGTTTGGATTATTATCATTCTTGTCCTTTAATCTTTTGATTTCTTTATCAAAATCACTTTCAAGCAAATCCATTTCGCGTTTGCGATAGATGGCGAATTCCTTTTCTGCCTTTTCAATCGCCTGTTTATGTGAAATACGTCCCTTATCAATCAAAACCTTTCGTTTATGGGCAATAATCTGATTATCCAATGCCTCTATCCAATCTTTCATGGTCATGGGATTCATTTCCAATGCTTGGAACTCGGCAAAGTCCAAGAAACCGGAAACAAGCAGATTCAAACGCTGGAGTTCTATTTCTGACAAATAGTTCTTGGCAATCTTCACATCATCCTTAGTCACATAGTTGCCTTTGAAGTTCGTCATACCCACAAACGGCTTCTCATTATCCACACGATTGTAGATAACTTCCGCTGCCGTATTTTCGTGAACGGCATAATGGAGCTTGTTTTGCACGGTGGCAAAAAACATCTTTGTCATCTCGTCCCGTGGGTCATAGTCCGTGGCTGTGGCATATATGTCCGTAACCTGTTGATAGAAGTTACGTTCACTACTACGAATATCCCTGATGCGTTGCAGCAACTCACGGAAGTAACGATTACCCCCTTGCTTCAACCGCTCATCATCCATAGCAAATCCCTTTTGGATATATTCATGAAGCCGTTGAGTCGCCCAACGGCGAAAACGGGTTGCAACCTGAGATTGCACACGATAGCCCAAGGCGATAACCATGTCAAGATTGTAATGGTCAATGTTACGTCTCACCTGACGATTGCCTTCCTGACGAACTAACAAGAATTTCTTGTTAGTTGCTTCTGTGAATAATTCTCCGTCTTTATAGATGTTATCTACATGTTGGCTGATATTCTGTTGTGTAGTACAATATATTTCCGCCAACTGATTCTGTGTCAGCCACAAATCTTCATCGGAAAAGCGAACAGACACACGTATTATCTCATTATCGTCTTGATAGAGTATTATTTTGTTATTCTCACTCATGATTAGCGATTGTCTTTTTTCTTGGAATTTGAACGATAAAGGCTATCAGTGATGATACCTCTAAATATATCTTCATTAAGAAATTCTAAAGTACGATTTAGCTCAACAACATTATTGGTCGGTAACACTAACTCATTGTTCCCATTAATTTGTGCATTGATTCCATATTTCTTTAAAAGACTTGTTTTCGTTCGAAACGTCTTTCGCATAAAAGTAGCAATGTTGTTTGTGCTAGATAATAATTTTATGAGTCGACGAGTTTTTATGTTTGCGATATGTTTTATATTCTCTGCATTTACATCTATACCTTTTATTTCGCCAAATGATTCAATTTCTGTATTTGTGGCTTCTGTAACAAAATCTATTAGCGAAAATATTTGATTTGCAATTGTATAACTTTGAAAGTACAATTTCCCATTTTCATATATTGCATGAATTTTATCTTCTACGATAAAGGCAGAAGTATTCATTTTAGCAAAAATGTTTCCATGCTCATCTTGCAGTTGGCTTCTTGCCATGTCTGTAAGGCTGATATAGTCTTCTTCATTGTATTTGACAACGCTAATATCTGTATTTTGAACGGTAATTTTTGCCATTGTAATTGATGCATTGAGTTTCAATCACAAAGATAGCTATAATTTGTGAGGTTGCATTCTTTTTATATGGACTATCTACAAAGATAGGATGCAGTTTTTTTGATAGTAGGCATTATTCCCCGAATAATTTTATTAACTTTATAAATGCAAAGAGTTATTTGACAGCATAGCACCGCAAATCGCTGATATTCGCACGGTTGCTAAATCGTTACCTCTGTTTCTCAAATACTACGCTAAAAGTTTATTCTTCAATCGGTTGCATCAAACTGATGAAAATCTAAAATAAAAAATGCAAACTGCTTCTTTGGCATGACACATTATGTCGTTGCAGATGCCCGGCTCTCAAAAAGTTTGTCTGCCGGGAATATCCATCTTTGTTGTTAAGTTATAATCTGATAAAACTTTACATACTGTTATTTTTCGTTTCCGCACTGCAATGTTTTTGTTCCGCCACCGTATTATGCTGATATACAACGACATGCAGTGACAGAATTTTCTGTATCCCCACAAAGTGTTTTTTTCGTTTTTCCTTGCGGAAGCCAGCTCGTCAGATGCCAATTGTCATATTGGATACATAATCTTGATATATTTACGGCAGTATCCGTGCAAGAAGAGTGCACCATCTGTACCATCACTCAGGTGAACAGGCCCTGTCATTCGGGTGAAGAGCCGTTGTCACCTGTGTGAAACCGCCGCTTCACACAGGTGAAGCAATAAAGCCATAAAGCTGTTTTCATGGTAACATACTGCCGGCAAGGTACATCTGTTGGAATTTTGCCGCTATGGGTGCGATGATCGCAATGTTGTACATTGACCGCGATTACCTACCGTTTCGGGGCCTTTATAGATATTTTCACACCGGAACATACTGGTAATGAAGACGATGAAGTGACGGGGAAATTTTATATTTCACGTTAAATTAGGCTGTGTTTTCTTTTATAGTCTTTAAGATATTTGATATTAATAGAGGTGGTTGTACTATGCGTCTTTCTTTATGGCGTTATATTGATAAGGCATTGTAACATATAAATAATGTATGATATCAATGTCAGTTCGATATAAATATTAAATTTACTCGTCTAAAAAATAAGAGTATAGCAATAAATCTAAAACAGGAACGGCAATAATATGGAAACAGAATAAATCTCTTCTCCTCTTTTATTTTCATAAAACTCAAGGCTATAAGCAAAATAATAACTATTTTTGCACATTCAATTGAATAAAATATATAACTCATGAGCAATCAACGATACATGCAGCGCGGTGTGTCAGCATCCAAGGAAGATGTGCACAACGCCATTAAGAACATTGACAAAGGTATTTTTCCACAAGCTTTTTGTAAAATCATCCCCGATATTCTAGGCGGAGATCCTGAATATTGCAACATTATGCACGCTGATGGTGCAGGCACCAAATCATCACTGGCTTATTTGTATTGGAAAGAAACCGGCGATTTAAGCGTATGGAAAGGCATTGCACAAGATGCACTGATTATGAACATCGATGACTTGTTGTGTGTAGGTGCAGTAGATAATATTCTGGTTTCATCAACTATCGGCCGTAATAAGCTACTCGTTCCGGGTGAAGTCATTTCCGCTATCATCAACGGAACGGATGAACTGTTGGCCGAACTTCGCGAAATGGGTGTAGGCGTATACGCTACTGGAGGCGAGACTGCTGATGTAGGTGACTTGGTTCGTACCATCATCGTAGATTCTACCGTAACATGCCGCATGAAACGTACCGATGTCATTAACAATGCCAATATTCGCCCGGGTGACGTCATCATAGGTCTGGCATCTTACGGACAGGCTACTTATGAAAAAGAATACAACGGAGGCATGGGCAGCAACGGACTCACCAGTGCCCGCCACGACGTGTTCGCAAAATACCTGGCCGAGAAGTATCCCGAAAGCTATGACAAGGCAGTACCCGAAGAACTAGTGTACAGTGGCAATTTGAAGCTGACCGATACTGTAGAAGGAAGTCCGCTGGATGCAGGAAAGCTGGTACTCTCACCTACCCGTACCTATGCTCCGGTAGTGAAGAAATTACTGGATGCGCTCCGACCTGAAATTCACGGAATGGTTCACTGCTCAGGCGGTGCTCAAACCAAAGTCCTGCACTTTATAGGAAACAATTGCCGTGTAGTAAAGGACAACCTGTTCCCTGTCCCCCCTCTGTTCAAAACCATCAAGGAACAAAGCGGCACCGATTGGGAAGAAATGTACAAAGTATTTAATATGGGCCACCGCCTGGAAGTTTACCTCTCACCCGAACATGCCGAAGAGGTGATCGCCATCAGCAAGTCATTCAATATTGACGCGAAGATTGTGGGACGTATAGAAGAAAGTGACAAGAAGGAACTAATTATCAAAAGTGAGTTTGGAGAATTCAAATACTGACAAGCAATATTATAATAACGCTTCCAAGCATGCTACATTAAAAAAAAGATTTTTTTATGGCATGGGAGCAATAATATGCTCATTAGTTACAATTGATACAATACGCGAGTTGTATTTCATCTCTACCGCATGGGGTCATGAAACAACTTGGCATGACATACTATATATAGTAAGAAAAGTACTTGCCATACTTGGGTGGATATTACTCACTTGGTATGTCGCAAATAAATGTTTAGAAAAGAATGGCAGAAAACAATAATACATTACTTGAGAAATTAGACGGGTTAGTGGCTCGCTTTGAGGAAGTTTCCACCCTCATTACAGACCCTAATGTCATAGCTGACCAAAAACGTTATGTCAAGCTCACCAAGGAATACAAGGACTTGAATGACATCATGAAAGCCCGTAGAGAATATATACAATGCCTGAATGGACTGGAAGAGGCCAAACAAATCATGACTAACGAATCCGACCCGGAGATGAAAGAAATGGCACGCGAAGAGGCAAATCTCTGCGAAGTCCGCATTCCAGAACTGGAAGAGGAAATCAAACTACTACTCGTTCCTGCGGATCCGCAAGATGACCGAAATGCCATTCTGGAGATACGCGGTGGTACGGGAGGTGATGAAGCCGCCATTTTTGCAGGTGACCTGTTCCGTATGTACTCCAAATACTGCGAGACAAAAGGTTGGAAACTGGAAGTATCCAGCGCCAATGAAGGAGCAGCAGGAGGTTTTAAGGAAATTATCTGCTCCGTAACCGGAGATAAAGTATATGGCACTTTGAAATATGAATCGGGCGTACATCGTGTACAACGTGTACCAGCCACCGAAACCCAAGGACGTGTACATACTTCAGCCGCATCAGTCGCCGTTTTACCCGAAGCCGAGCCTTTTGATGTGGAAATTAACGAAGGGGAAATCAAATGGGACACTTTCCGAAGCGGTGGTGCCGGCGGACAGAACGTAAATAAGGTGGAATCCGGAGTACGCCTGCGCTACAACTGGAAGAATCCCAACACCGGGATAGTAGAGGAAATCCTGATAGAATGTACCGAAACCCGTGACCAGCCGAAGAATAAAGAACGAGCCCTTTCTCGCCTGCGTACCTTTATATATGATAAAGAACACCAAAAGTACATTGACGACATTGCCAGCAAACGCAAAACGATGGTATCTACCGGAGACAGATCGGCAAAAATACGTACCTACAATTATCCACAAGGACGTATCACCGACCACCGCATCAACTATACCATTTACAATTTGGCCGCCTTTATGGATGGAGACATTCAAGACTGTATCGACCATTTGACTGTAGCCGAGAATGCAGAACGTTTGAAAGAGAGCGAATTATAATTAAAATATCGTAAACCATAAACTGTAAATATAATAATGAACAAGCAACAATTATTTGAAAATATCCAAAAGAAAAAATCATTCCTCTGTGTAGGGCTAGATACCGACATAAAGAAAATTCCCGAACATCTGTTAAAAGAAGAAGACCCGATTTTCGCCTTCAATAAAGCTATCATTGACGCTACTGCCCCTTATTGCATCGCCTATAAACCCAATCTGGCCTTTTATGAAAGCATGGGCGTAAAAGGATGGATCGCTTTCGAAAAGACTGTATCCTACATCAAGGAAAACTATCCCGACCAATTCATCATTGCCGATGCAAAACGTGGCGATATTGGAAACACTTCGGCTATGTATGCCCGCACATTCTTTGAAGAGCTGGACATTGACTCAGTCACCGTAGCTCCTTACATGGGTGAAGACAGCGTGACTCCCTTCCTGAGTTACGAAGGCAAATGGGTAATCCTGCTAGCGCTTACCAGCAACAAGGGTTCCCACGACTTCCAGCTGACCGAAGACACCAACGGCGAACGCCTTTTCGAAAAAGTATTGCGCAAATCACAAGAATGGGCCAACGATGAAAACATGATGTACGTAGTAGGTGCCACACAAGGACGCGCTTTCGAAGACATCCGTAAAATTGTTCCCAACCACTTCCTGCTTGTACCTGGAATCGGCGCACAAGGAGGTTCTCTAGAGGAAGTCTGCAAATATGGCATGAATAGTACCTGTGGACTTATTGTTAATTCAAGCCGTGCCATTATCTATGCGGATAAAACTGAGAATTTTGCGACTGTAGCAGGACAAGAAGCTCAGAAAGTCCAGGCACAGATGGAGAAAATAATGTGCCAATAAAACAATGTGCTAATATGCAAATTACCAGGTAGATACATAGCGTAGTACATTGGTTTATTAGCATATCAGCACACTGAATAATCATTCCCCATGAGTGACCGAAAAATTATAAATGACCCCGTCTTCGGGTTTATCAACATCCCGAAGGGGTTACTATATGACATTGTATGTCACCCATTGCTGCAACGTCTTACCCGCATCAAGCAACTGGGCCTGTCCTCTGCCGTATATCCGGGAGCACAACATACCCGTTTCCAACACTCATTAGGTGCTTTCCACTTAATGAGTGAAACTATCAAACACCTTACCGCCAAAGGTAACTTCATCTTTGACAGCGAAGCGGAAGCCGTACAAGCTGCCATCCTGTTACACGACATCGGACACGGTCCCTTCTCCCATGTGCTGGAAAACACATTGGCAGGAGGCGTTTCACATGAAGAAATCTCCTTGATGCTGATGGAACGAATGAACAAGGACATGAAAGGTCAACTCAATCTTGCCATACAGATATTCAAAGATGAATATCCCAAGAAATTCCTGCACCAACTGGTCAGCGGTCAATTGGATATGGATCGTTTGGACTATCTGCGGCGTGACAGTTTCTATACCGGTGTATCCGAAGGCAATATCGGGTCCGCCCGCATCATCAAAATGCTTGATGTAAAAGACGATCACCTGGTAGTAGAGTCTAAAGGTATTTACTCCATCGAAAATTTCCTGATGTCCCGCCGCCTGATGTACTGGCAGGTATATCTGCACAAGACATCCGTTGCCAGTGAAAAAATGCTGATCAACACTCTGACACGAGCAAAGGAATTAGCTTTACGTGGCGTGGAGCTGTTCGCCTCACCCGCTTTAAGATTCTTTTTATACCACTCTATTGATAAAAAAGAATTTTATAACAGCCCGGATTGTCTTGAAAATTTTATTCAATTAGATGATAATGATATATGGACCGCACTGAAAGTTTGGAGCAATCACAGCGATGTGGTATTGTCCACTCTGAGCCGTGGAATGATTAACAGGAGACTATTCAAAGTAGAGGTGACCTCCTCTTCTATCACAAAAACGCGAAAAGAAGAAATTCTTTCTAGGATAAGTAAACAACTGAATATCAACAAAAAAGAAGCAAAATACTTCCTATCTATATCCAGTATAGAAAACAATATGTATAAAAAGGAGGATGACAGTATTGAAATCATCTATAAAGATGGCAGCACCTGTGATATAGCCAAGGCTTCAGATATGCTCAACATCTCTCTCCTCTCCCGAAAAGTCAAGAAATATTATATATGTTACCTGCGTTCCGAAAACGACGGACATTAAATAATTAGCGAATTGTACGGATATATAAAAAAAAAATGCGTAATTTGCATAATTAATGATGTGTTTACACTAACATGTAACACGCAAGTAACAAAACTGAAACATTTAGAACATAAAGAATTAGACAGTATTATGGAGTTCTCAGCTAAACAAATTGCGGAATACATCCAGGGAATTATTGTTGGCGATGAAAACGCAACTGTGCATACTTTTGCTAAAATAGAGGAAGGCGTGCCGGGAGCGATTTCTTTTCTTTCAAATCCTAAGTATACTCATTACATTTACGATACTCAGTCTACCATTGTGTTGGTAAACAAAGATTTCGTTCCCGAGCAAGAAGTAAAAGCTACCTTAATCAAGGTAGACAACGCCTACGAAAGTCTGGCTAAACTACTGACCCTCTATGAAATGAGCAAACCTAAAAAGACTGGTATAGATCCGCTGGCATACGTTGCCCCCACTGCGAAGTTGGGGAAGGATGTATATATCGCTCCGTTTGCCTGCGTAGGCGATGGTGCTGAGATTGGTGACAACACTTCCCTCCACCCGCACGCTACTGTAGGAAGCCATGCCAAAGTAGGTAATAATTGTACACTTTATCCACATGCCACCATCTATCACGACTGCTTGGTAGGAAACAACTGTACCCTGCATGCAGGCTGCGTAATCGGTGCTGATGGATTCGGATTCGCACCTTCTCCCGAAGGGTACGAAAAAATTCCACAAATAGGCATTGCCATCATAGAAGATAATGTGGAGATTGGTGCTAATACCTGCGTAGATCGTGCCACCATGGGTGCCACCATTGTACATAAAGGGGTGAAACTGGACAACCTGATCCAGATAGCACACAATGTGGAAGTAGGAAGCCACACTGTCATGGCATCACAGGTGGGTATTGCAGGTTCTACCAAAGTAGGTGAATGGTGTATGTTTGGCGGACAAGTAGGACTAGCCGGACATATTAAGATAGGTGACAAGGTAGGTATCGGCGCACAAGCAGGCGTTCCCGGTAACGTGAAATCCAACGAGCAAATTCTAGGCACTCCGGCCATCGATGCCAAGAATTTCATGAAATCATCGGCCGTATACAAAAAACTACCCGAAATGTACGCCACACTGAACGCCATGCAGAAAGAGATAGAAGAATTAAAAAAACAACTAAATAAATAAACCCCATGTTGAAACAGAAGACATTAAAAGGCAGTTTTTCTTTAAATGGAAAAGGCCTTCACACCGGAGTAAACTTGACGGTGACATTCAATCCTGCACCGGACAACCACGGGTATAAAATCCAACGAATTGATCTTGAAGGACAACCAATAATTGATGCCGTAGCAGAAAATGTAGGTGATACCACCCGCGGCACTGTGCTGATGAAAAACGGAATAAAAGTAAGTACAGTAGAACATGCTTTGGCAGCTCTTTATGCAGCTGGTATAGACAACTGCCTGATTCAGGTAAGCGGTCCCGAATTCCCTATTCTGGACGGCAGTGCTAAAGCGTATGTAGAAAATATACAGCGTGTAGGAATCGAAGAACAGAATGCTGTCAAGGATTACTATATTATAAAATCAAAAATCGAATTTAGGGACGAGGAAACCGGATCTTCCATCATTGTTCTTCCGGACGAAAATTTCAGTGTGAACGCACTGATCTCTTATCAGTCTAAAATACTGTCCAATCAGTTCGCCACACTGGAAGACATGGCTAAATTCCCCACCGAGGTAGCTTCCGCGCGTACCTTTGTATTCGTCCGCGAAATAGAACCATTGCTGGGTGCCGGACTGATCAAGGGAGGCGATCTGGACAACGCCATCGTAATTTACGAAAAAGAGATGAGCCAAGAAAATTATGACAAGCTGGCCGATGTCATGGGTGTTCCCCACATGGACGCCACCAAACTGGGCTATATCAATCATATCCCTCTGGTATGGGACAACGAACCGGCACGTCACAAGCTACTGGATATCATCGGTGACTTGGCACTGATAGGCAAGCCCATCAAAGGCCGTATCATCGCCACCCGTCCTGGGCACACCATTAATAACAAGTTTGCCCGCCAAATACGCAAAGAAATCAAACTTCACGAAATACAGGCCCCATCCTATAACTGCAATGAATCCCCCATCATGGATGTAAACCGCATTCGCGAGCTGCTCCCGCACCGTTATCCGTTCCAGTTGGTGGACAAAGTCGTTGCCATCGGCGCGAACCACATTGTCGGTGTGAAAAATGTAACAGCCAACGAACCTTTCTTCCAGGGACATTTTCCACAGGAGCCCGTTATGCCGGGAGTACTTCAAGTGGAAGCAATGGCACAAGTCGGAGGCTTGCTCGTCTTGAATTCCGTAGATGATCCTGAACGTTATTCTACCTATTTCATGAAAATAGATGGAGTGAAATTCCGTCAGAAAGTAGTGCCGGGAGATACAATCATCTTTCGTGTAGAACTGCTGGCACCTATCCGCCGTGGCATTTCTACCATGAAAGGATATGCGTTTGTCGGCGAGAAAGTTGTTTGCGAAGCAGAATTCATGGCACAAATAGTAAAAAATAAGTAATAATTGATATTTAAAAGCATGATAAGTCCTTTAGCGTATATCCATCCCGAAGCTAAGATCGGAGAAAATGTAGAAATTGCGCCTTTTGTATTTATAGATAAGAACGTAGTTATCGGCGACAACAATAAAATTATGGCTAACGCCAATATTTTATATGGTTCACGTATTGGTA
>OIAH01000125.1_pt1 | contig 39446 bp, 29 predicted proteins | sample 1580711 | NCBI WGS metagenome assembly OIAH01 (sample SAMEA3882556, study PRJEB24775) | human gut metagenome | biome: human-associated habitat; feature: intestine environment; material: feces | place: Netherlands | collected 2009/2010
CATGCTTCGAAAAGGAGTGGATGTATCAACTTCACAGCCTTCACCGACAGAAGTAATGGATATGTGGAAAGAAATGTTGGAAGAATATGAAGAAATCGTATATATTCCTCTCAGCAGTGGACTTAGCGGCTCCTGTATGTCAGCACAGGCAATGGCAAATGAAGAAAAATTTGCCGGAAAAGTTTTTGTAGTAGATAATGGTCGTGTTGCAACACCGATGCATCGCTCTGTTCTTGATGCGGTAGAAATGGTGGAAAAAGGATACAGCGGTGCAGAGATTAAAAAGATTCTTGAAGAAACCAGAGAAAAAATGATCATTTATATTGGTCTCAGTACACTGGAATATCTCAAAAAAGGTGGAAGAATCAGCTCGATGACTGCTCTCGCAGCAAATGTGCTGAACATCAAGCCGGTTATGCGTTTTGGAACAGGTAAACTGGATACATATCAGAAATGCCGTGGCATGAAAAAATCATGTAAGGTGATGATCGATGCCATGAAGGAGGAACTGGAAACAAATTTCCGTGAAGAATATAAAGCCGGCAAAGTATATCTTATGGCAGCTTCCAGCAGTACAGACGAAGTGACAGAAGAATGGGTAGAGCAGATTAAAGAAAGTTTCCCGGGAATGGAAGTCATGTGTGATAAACTTTCTTTTGGGCTGTCCTGTCACATCGGACCGGACGGACTGGGAATCGGATGTACCTGTAAACCGGTATAAACGAAAATAATATGTAAAAGTCACTGTAAATTTTCACGCTGTAATACGGTGCGAATTTACAGTGATTTTTTATTGATTGCTGATGCATGTAATCCATGCTATGATGAAAGAAGCTGAATTTGAGGAATAACGAAGAATTTGAGCAAAATATATGGATAGGGAAAGGTAAAATTTATGGAACAACATCATCATGAAAGAAGCACGTTTTCCGGAAAGCTGGGGTTTGTATTGTCGGCTGCCGGAGCCTCAGTTGGCCTGGGAAATATATGGAGATTTCCATATCTGGCGGCAAAATACGGTGGAGGGATTTTTCTTCTGATCTATATTTTACTGGCACTGACGTTTGGATATACGATGATCATGGCTGAGTCGGCACTTGGACGCATGACAAGGAAAAGTCCGGTGGGAGCGTTTCAGGCATTTGGAAAAGCCGGATGGCTGTCAGCCGGTGGATGGATCAATGCGATCATCCCGGTATTGATCGTGCCGTATTATTCCGTGATCGGCGGCTGGGTGATCAAATACCTGATCGAGTATATCAGGGGAAATGGAAAAATGCTGGCGGCAGACGGATATTTTTCGGAGTTTATCTCAGATGGAGTATCCACGGAACTCTGTTTTATCCTGTTCTGTCTGTTCACTCTGACGATCATTTACGCAGGGGTGCGAAACGGAATCGAACGTGTATCGAAATTTATGATGCCGATACTGATCGTGTTATCCGTCCTGATTGCGGTGTATTCCGTGACAAGACCGGGCGCCATGGAGGGAGTAAAATATTTTCTTGTGCCAAATGTGAAAAACTTTTCCTGGATGACGGTGGTAGCGGCGATGGGACAGATGTTTTATTCGCTGTCGATTGCAATGGGAATCCTCATTACCTTTGGATCCTATATGAAAAAAGAAACATCACTGGAAGATTCCACAAGAAATGTGGAAGTGTTTGACACGGCGATCGCTATTATGGCGGGACTGATGATCATTCCGGCGGTGTTCGCATTTTCGGGCGGCGACCCGGATACCCTGCAGGCGGGACCGGCATTGATGTTTATTACAATTCCAAAAGTGTTTGAGAATATGGGATTTGGGACAGTAGTTGGAATCCTATTTTTCCTGCTAGTACTGTTTGCGGCGGTGACAAGTTCTATCGCATTGACTGAGAGCGCGGTTTCCACCTTTGAGGATGAGTTAGGATGGAGCAGAAGAAGAGCAACGGTTTTAGTCGGAGTGATCATGATCGCGCTTGGAAGTTTATCTTCACTGGGATATGGACCATTAGCTGGCATTAAGATCATAGGCATGCAGTTTTTGGATTTCTTTGATTTTCTGACGAACTCTGTGATGATGCCGATTGCGGCAATGCTCACAAGCCTGTTTGTATCGAGAATCGTCGGGATGAAGCGGATGGAAGAGGAGATCATGCACGGAGAGAGCACATTCCGCAGGAAAAAGATTTTTATTGTGATGATCAAATATCTGTGCCCGGTCTTTGCACTGATCATACTGATCAGTTCCGTGGCAAATGCATTTGGCTGGATAGCAATGTAAAAAGGAGAAACAAATTTTGAATTTATATCAGACACTCAAACACTATTTTGGATACGACACCCTCCGGCCTGGTCAGCAGGACTTGATGGAAGGCATCTTAAATGGCAGCGACGTCCTCGGCATCATGCCGACCGGCGCCGGAAAATCACTCTGTTATCAGGTTCCGGCACTGATGCTGCCCGGTATCACGATCGTGATCTCACCGCTCATCTCCTTGATGTCTGACCAGGTCAAGGCACTGAACCAGGCAGGCGTACATGCGGCATACATCAACAGCTCACTGACGGAAAATCAGATCCGGGCGGCGCTTTTGTATGCGGCACAGGGACAGTACAAGATCATCTACGTCGCGCCGGAGCGGTTAAATACCATGCGTTTTTTAGATTTTGCATGCCGGGCAGACATTTCGATGGTGACAGTGGATGAGGCACACTGTATTTCCCAGTGGGGACAGGATTTCAGGCCAAGCTATTTAGAGATTGCAGATTTTCTTGCAAGACTGCCGAGACGCCCTGTGGTCAGCGCATTTACAGCGACAGCGACCGAGCGTGTCAAACAGGATATCACGGGAAGTCTGCACCTGCAGAATCCGGTGACTGTCGTGACCGGATTTGACCGGCCGAATCTTTTCTTCCGTGTCGTAAAGCGAAAAGGTGGAAAAGAGACGGACAACAGTATTTTAAATTATGTCAAAAGGCATGAGGATGAGAGCGGGATCATCTACTGTGCGACAAAAAAGAATGTGGATAGTGTCTGTGAACTTTTATTGCAGCACGGCATTCTGGCAGGGCGGTACCATGCGGGGCTTTCTTTGGAAGAACGGAAAGAGAGTCAGGATGATTTTACCTATGACAGGATCCGTGTGATGGTTGCAACCAACGCATTTGGAATGGGGATCGACAAATCCAATGTGCGTTATGTGCTCCATTATAATATGCCGCAAAGCCTTGAATATTATTATCAGGAGGCGGGAAGAGCCGGGCGTGACGGGGAGGAAGCAGAGTGTGTGCTTTTCTTTTCCAAACAGGATATCATGATCAACAAACGGCTGCTGGACTATAAGGCATTAGAGGGCGGTTATACGGCAGGAGATCCGGCAGTCCGGGCAAATGAACAGCGGAAGCTGAATCAGATGATTCACTACTGTGAGACAGATGAGTGTCTGCGCCAGTATATCCTGAACTATTTTGGGGATCACAGTCCGTGCATCTGTGAAAAATGCAGTAACTGTGTTGTGACAGAGGACGAGGTGGAGGAAAATTATATCGAGACCGGACGTGCAAAGAAAAAGACAGCAGAACTTGCAGATTTAACGGAAGAAGGGCAGGAGCTGTTTGAGAAACTGCGCAAATGCCGGTCAGAACTTGCTGCAAAACAGGGTGTGCCGCCGTTTATCATCTGTTCTGATAAGACGTTGAAAGATATGTGTGCCAGATGTCCGGCAGATAAAACACAGATGGCGGATGTATACGGAATGGGTGCACAGAAGACTGCAAGCTACGGGGAAAGTTTTGCAGAGATCATCCGGATGTTTTTGCAGACACATGAATCCGGAAATATGACGACAGGAAAGACAGAAGGAGCTGCGGTAGTAGAAATTGTGTCGAAGCCCCCGGCGGGAAAAAAGAAACAGCCGTTTTATATTGCACCGGAAAAATTAGATCAGGTAACGTTTTCTGACACCTGCATGGTATCGGAACTGACCGACCGGATCAATGCGCTCTGTGAGGAAAAAGACCGCAAAAAGCTGACGGCTGCTTTTGTCAATGATCTGCTCGTACAAAAAGGCTATTTGAAGGAAGAGGAACAGGACGAAACCCGCATCAGACGTGTGACCGAAAAAGGCATTGCAGCGGGAATATGCGAAGAGGAAAGACGGTCAAAATTTGGCGGCGGGCATTATTATGCACTGATCCACACGAGGGAGAGTCAGGAAATGATCGTGGCGGAGCTGAAAGCATATTTTACTGATTTTCCATCCGGTTCAGCTCCGGCAGAACCGTAAACAGCATTGTGATAAAACACAGACTGCCACCGATCACATTTGATACGGGTTCTGCAAGAAATACGCCGTCCGTTCCCATGTGGAAAGTGTATGGCAGAAGATAGGTCAGCGGTACAACGATAAACACCTTGCGCAGCAGGGAAAAGAAGATCGCCTGTTTCCGTTTGTTTAAAGATTTGAAAACAGTCTGACCGATATACTGCAGATCCATAAAGATAAATGCAGCAAAATACAGTTTTAATGCGGGAACGGCGTCTGCTGACAGTGCTGTATCCGAACTGAAAACACTAATTAAATATTCCGGGGCGAGAATGATCACGCTCCACATGAGGCCGGTATAGACGAGCGCCATAAGAGCCATCGTGATGCCGGCTTTTTTGACGCGCGTGGGGCGGAGGGCACCATAGTTGTAGCTTATGATTGGGGAGGAACCTTCCGTGATCGCATAGATCGGAGTTTCCACCATCTGGCGGACACTTGAGACAATTGTCATGACAGAGACGTACACATCGCCACCGGTGACGGAGAGTACATGATTGCAGCAGATGGAGACGAGACTGTTGGTGAGCTGCATGATAAAACCGGATGTACCGAGGCTGATGATACTTTTCGCGAGAGGAATGCAGGAGGAAAGTTCATTTTTTCGAAGCAGGCGGACTTTGATCTCCGCTTTGCGGCGCAGAAAATGAAACACAAACAGTGCAGATAAAATCTGTGACAATACAGTGGCGGCCGCTGCACCGTTTACGCCCAGATGGAAGGTAAAAATAAAGAGCGGATCCAGGAGAATGTTTGCGATTGCACCGATTGCCACGGAAAACATCCCGGTTGTAGAATAACCCTGTGCATTGATAAAAGGGTTCATGCCGGTAGCAATCATGGATGGAAGTGTACCGAGCAGATACAGCATCATATAAGGTCTGGCAAAAGTCAGAGCATTTTTTGAGGCACCAAAAAGAATGAGAAGCGGTTTTGCAAAGAGAAGACCGGTTCCCATCAGGAGGAGTGCACTGGCACATACCATGGAAAAAGAGGTATTTAAGATCCTGTTTGCCTGTTCTTTATCACCTTTTCCACGGTTGATCGAAAAAAGCGGTGCGCCGCCGCTCCCGAACAGATTGCTGCAAGCCGTGATGATCATAATAAGCGGAAAACAAAGTCCGACAGCACCAAGCGCTGTGGTCCCGATATTCGGGATACGACCGATATAAATGCGGTCTACAATGTTATAGAGCAGACTTAAAATCTGGGCTGCAAGCATAGGGAGGGCAGCGCTTAATATATTTTCAGTTACGGTTCCGTTTTCAAAATCAATGCGTTTCATGGTAATCCTCATTTTTGTGAAAAATTTAATTCTTGAAAACCAGTATAGCATAAATTATAATATATAAAAAATATTTATTTTATATCATAAAACAATATTTTTTATATATACTGACAAAAACAGGAGAGGAGGGAAACATGGAAATCAGACAGTTGGAATATTTTCGTGCAGTGGTGGAAGAGGGAACGGTGAGTGGTGCTGCGAAAGTTCTTAAAATGACACAGCCACCGGTCAGTTATCAGATGAAAATGCTTGAAGAAGAACTTAATGTACAGCTTTTTTTTCGTGGAACAAAGAAAATTACATTGACAGAAGCTGGAAAGGTGTTGTATGCAAGGTCTGGCAGTATTTTAAAAATGTTAGATGTTACAAAGCGTGAGGTGGTCAAGGCAAGCCAGTCTGCAACGATACATATTGGTATTACACCATCTACGGTTCTGATGATGTCAGAATATATTGAGAGGTTTTCAAAACAATATCCAGGGATTCATTTTGATATTCATGAGGGATCGACATTCAATTTAAAAGAACAATTAGAAAAGCACATGATAGATATCACAACACTGCGTACGCCGATCACGATGAACGGTTGTAAGACAAAGAGGCTGATTCGGGAAAAACTGGCTGCCGTGGCAGCAGATGGATATGAGGGAATAGAGGGATTCAGGAAAAAGGATGGATCACAGATTAGTTTGAGAGAATTGTCAAAGGAACATCTGATATTATCACACCGGTATCGGAATTATATTATTTCAGCGTTTGAGGCTGTTGGACTGACCTGCGATATCTATTATGAATGTGAGGATGCAAGAACAGCGCTGACAATTGCAGAAAAAGGGATTGGAGTGGCAATTTTGCCAGAGTCCATGCGTGTGTCTGACTCGATGAGTGTTTATGGCATTACGGACGCTGATCTTACAACCGAGATATTGTTAGCATGGCGCGAGGAACGTTTGCCGGCAGAAGTGGAAGCATTTATTAAGGAAATGGAATTCGAGGAGGATTAACATGACGAAAAAAGAAAAAATTGCACGTTACAGTAAATTGAATCAGGAAGTGGTACCGGGGAAAATTGCGATGGCAAATAAGGCAGTGCAGGAGCTTGCGGAAAGACATCATGCAAAATATATAGATATCAATGATCCGTTAAAAGACCGGGATGGAAATCTCAAAGCAGAGTATACGATTGAGGGAATGCATATCAAGGAAGAAGGCTACCGTGCGATCTTTGATCTGTTTATGGGGTATGCAAAAGAGCCACGATGGAACGTCTGAAATATAGTTTGTCTTGTATGCAGGTCATAAAGATGCATAGTCTTTTGCTTCCTCTGTGACAGTTTCGTATGCGAAAAGAATCATTTTCAAAAGATTTTGGCTCTGCCATCCGTCAGAATGTATCAGCCATTCGAAATAGCGTTGTCGTGTGAAAATAAATGTGTTAAAATATTCTAATTCACGACAATAGTTCTGTCTGGGATTTATGCAGCCGGTTGTTGTATAATTGAGGTAATAGTTCGGGATAGAAGAGGAAAAGCATGAATACAAAAAACATAAAAGCCGTAATTTTTGACATGGACGGCACATTGATCGATACGGAAAAATATTACCGCATGTTCTGGCCAAAGGCATTAGCGCATTTTGGATATGAGATGACGGACGAGCAGGCACTTACCATGCGGTCACTCGGACAGCCGTATGCACCACAGCATTTAAAAGAAATGTTTCATGATCCGGATCTGGATTATATTGCGATCCGAAACTACCGCAAACAGATTATGGGAGAATATCTGGAGAAAAACGGAATTGAGATCAAAAAAGGTGCCATTGAACTGCTTGATTATTTAAAGGCACAGGGGATTCATCGCGCAATCGCGACGGCGACAGATCAGTTGCGCACGGAGCAGTATTTAAAGCAGCTTGGTCTTTATGATTATTTTGATCAGATCATCTGTGCAACGATGGTGGAACATGGAAAGCCTTCACCGGATATCTATCAGTATGCATGCAGACAGCTTGCGCTTTTGCCGGAGGAATGTATCGCAGTTGAGGATTCCCCAAACGGTGTATGCAGTGCTTATGGTGCAGGCTGTAATGTTGTGATGGTGCCGGATCAGACCGAACCGGATGAGGCATTGCGTGGGAAGCTGGCAGCGAGGGTGGATTCGTTAGATGAGATCATAAAGCTGTTTAAGAAATTCCCTGGTCTGACAAAGGAAGACGAGGAGCATCAGCTCAGTAAAATCATAGAGATTGCGCAGGATAATTTAGATCATGCGAAAGAAGATATCCGGAAGATCAATGAAGATCTTGCCGATCTCCTCGAAGTCTACGATGCAAAGGATAAGGAAGGACTGGCACTCTGGAACAATGCAACCGCGCGGTTAAAGGAGGATGAACGGGAACTGGTGCGCTATGAAAAGGCGCGTAAGAAGCCGTATTTTGGGCGCATTGATTTCAGGGATCCAAAGGCGAAAGCGGATGAGGCTTATTATATTGGAAGAGTCGGCATCACGGACAGCAGCTCTGATCCGGTCGTGCTCGACTGGCGGGCACCGATTGCATCAGTATACTATGAGAGCAGGATGGGAACATGCCAGTATACCGTGAGCTCTGAGGGGACATTTGAGATTGATCTGAAACGCAAGCGCACTTACGAGATTGAAAATGACCGGTTAAAAGATTTCTTTGATTCGGATGTGGTCGCCAACGATGAACTGCTGACAAAATACCTTGCCAAAAATAAAAAGGCAGTTTTGGGCGAGATCATTGCGACGATCCAGAAAGAGCAGAACCTCATTATCCGCCGTTCGCCGAAAACGAACATCATTGTGCAGGGTGTCGCCGGTTCCGGAAAAACGACAGTGGCGATGCACCGTATTTCCTATATTCTATATAATTATAAAGATGATTTCCGCCCGGAGGACTTTTATATTATAGGAAGCAACCGGATTCTTTTGAATTATATCACAAGTGTTCTGCCGGAACTTGATGTGTATGGAATCCGTCAGATGACGATGGAGCAGCTTTTCATCCGCCTTTTGTATGAGGATTGGGACGAGACGCGGTTTTCTTACCACAATATCGACAAGACAGATGCAAAAAACAGCATCAAGGGCGGCACGGCGTGGTTTCTGGATTTAGAAAAATTCTGCCAGAACTATGAGAATCAGTCGATCGCAAAAGAAGACATTTATATGGAAAAGACTGGAAATCTCCTGTTATCAAAGGAGCAGATCGGACGTTATTTAAAAAATAATCCGAAAGTTTCCATGCAGAGCAAGATACTCATGTTAAATGAGATTTTGTATGCAAAATATGAAAATGAGGTTTCCGGGAAGTCCGTGACTTTTCCGCCAAAAGAGAAAAAGATTTTAGACAAAAAATACGCGTCTTATTTTGGGGATGGAAAATGGAGAGAATCTGTATTTACTTTTTACAGAGAATTTTTACTTGCGCAGCAGGAGGCAGGAAAAGAAGTCGATGTGCCGGAAAACTCGTTTGATGTCTATGATCTTGCGGCGCTTGCATATATTTACAAGAGGATCAAAGAGACGGATCCGGTGCGTGAGGCGAGCCATGTAGTGATTGATGAGGCGCAGGACTTTGGCATGATGTCATACAGATGCCTGCATTACTGTCTGTATGGCTGTACTTACACGATCATGGGTGATACATCCCAGAATATTCATTTTGAGTATGGTTTAAACGACTGGGAAGAGTTGAAAAAACTGATTTTGACCGGGATCTTCGATGCGTTTGGACTTCTTAGGAAAAGTTACCGCAACACGGTGGAAATTTCTGGGTTTGCAAATGAAATCCTGCGTCATGGAGATTTTTCCATTTATCCGGTAGAGCCGATTATCCGTCACGGAAATCCGGTGCAGACGGTGGCATGTCCGGATGAAAATAAATTGCTGGCAGATACCGTCACCACGATCAAAAAATGGCAGCAGGACGGTTATGAGACGATCGCTGTGATCTGTCGTGATGAGGCGGAAGCGGCACAGGTTGCGGAAGAACTAAAGAAATATGTAAAAATTGTAGAAACAGATCTGGAAAAAGCCGAGTTCGGGAATGGCGTCATGGTGCTTCCTGTCTCCTACACGAAAGGACTTGAATTTGATGCTGTGCTGCTGTTTGATCCGACGCAGGAAAAATACCCGTCGGATAACGGGCATGTCAAACTTCTGTATGTGGCTGCGACCCGCGCACTGCATGAACTTGTGGTTTTGTACCGTGGAAAACTGACCGGGATCCTTGCCGACAAAGTCCCGGAAGGAAAACATATGAAAGAGTTTGCGGCAGAAACCTTGACAAAAGCAGCGGAATTTGAACGGGTGCAGCACACGGAAAAAGAGATCGAACAGCAGCGCAGGATCGAGGGCGCAAAGGATATGGCAGAGCGCGAGTATATCGGTCCGAAGCGCATTGTCATTAAACCGCAGGGGAAAGAAAATGAGGCTGAGGCAAGAGGAAAAACATTGACAGGGCAGAAAATGGCATCTGCCTATAAGAGAGCTGTGGCAGCGCCAGTCAGAAAAGCAGCAGACAACTCTGGAAAAAACGAAGGAAACCATACGGAGGAAATCATCCTGTCTCCGTACGAATTTGGCGCGATCCCGGACAATGCGATCCTCCGTGTTAAAGGCCATTCCCGAAACAATTTTGCCATCAAATGGATCAAAAAGACAAAAAGCTATGTGGAACTTTCCAGTATGTACGGACTTTTACGCATCACACCGATCACACCGGAGGTGATCCGGGTCAGTTTCGTGAAGGGTGTCACGGAAAAAATTGGCGATACAGCATGGAAAGGAAAGGCGGATACAGCATTTTCATGGAGTGCAAAGGAATCCAAAACGCTGGTGGAAATTGCAACGGAAAAAGTTACCGTGCGCATTGCAAAAAATAATGGAGCGGTCTGTTTTTACAATGAGAAAAAGCAACTGTTGCTTGCGGAAAAAGCGGAGGAGCCAAGGTTTCAGGAAGGCAGATGTAACTGGATATTTTTTGACTGGGAAAAGTCCGAACATTTGAAAGCAAAGGGACTGCTTGCTGCTGATTTTATGGATGTGACAGCAAAAGCAAAATACGTTTCCTATGGTGGGAAAAAGTTAAGAATGCCGCTTATTTTATCAGAGAAAGGATACGGGCTTGCCATTGCATCGAAAGGAACTGTGCTGTTTTGTGGGATACGGACTTTTGGACCTTATATCATGGCAGAGGGGAGTCAGAGCGATTATTATTTTATCAGTGAAAAGAACCGTGAAAAATTAGTTGAGATCTACCAGAAAACGTTGACTTTACAACCGAAGTTTTAAATATGATATGGATACTGATTGAATAAGAAAAGCGGTTTGTTTTATAATGGAGCGGATAAGAAAGAATAGGAGATCAGTGTGCAAAACTTGTTTTCATTAGAAAGCAGCGCAGGAAAGGGAGTTTAAATGAATATAAAAAATTTAGAAAACAACGCAAGAAAATATGTGAGCAGTCTTGGAAATTTTCATGTATTAGAGTATCAGTCAGACGCCTCCGTTGCGCCGGAAAATGCGAGAAATGAGTACTTTATGAGTAAAATGGGTGTCCGCAGACGCCAGATCGTTATTGAACTAAACGGAAAAGAGTCTGCCATTATCCAGGCGGGCAGCATGCAGTGGATGGCAGGTCATGTGAAAGCAACCACAGGGATCAAGGGAGTCGGTGATTTTGTCGGCAAGATGGTCAAAGGTGCGATCACAAAGGAGACAGCAGTCAAACCGGAATACGTCGGCAACGGCATTCTGGTGTTAGAACCTACCTATAAATATCTGATCTTAGTGGATGTCGGATCCTGGGGTGAAAAGGGCATGACGATTGAGGATGGCATATTTTATGCCTGTTCCGGAACCGTAAAAAATAAGCTGACGGCGCGGAAAACAATCTCATCGACCGTGCTTGGCAAAGAAGGATTTTTCAACTTAAGTCTGGTCGGGGAAGGTGTCGCAGCATTGGAGAGTAACGTGCCGTATGAAGAACTGATTGAGGTGGAACTTGACAATGATGAATTAAAAATTGACGGAAATCTTGCAGTCTGCTGGTCCTCTGGTCTGGAATTTACTGTGGAGAGATCGACGAAAACGCTTGTGGGTTCGGCAGTCAGCGGCGAAGGACTCGTCAATGTGTACCGCGGAACCGGAAAAGTGCTCATGAGCCCGGTCGCACCGACGGCGTCACTCTATGAGGCAACACATACGGTGGAGGCAAAGCCGGGAGTGGAGATGCATGAGGCGGAGTAGAAGAAAGAGTAGACATTATGGCGAAAAGGACAGTTTATCATGGCGGTTATACACCCGTTGAAAACCCGGAAATCTGCGTAGGACGCAACACAAAAGATTTTGGCGTTGGTTTTTATTGCACGATCATAAAAGAACAGGCGCAGAGATGGGCAAGACGCTATGATGCAAAAATTGTGTCGATTTATGACGTGCGTTTAAATCAGGATTTAAACATCAAAGAATTTCGCAAGATGACAGATGAATGGCTGGATTTTATTTTTTGTATGTGGTCTGATTGGTTATATTGCAAGAAAAACAAAAAATAAGAGAACTGATATTGTAAACTGGCTTGGTAAAGACTGGCTGCAGAAAATCTATGATCTGGCAGATGTTTATCATTGTGACAATATTGACAGGGTATGCGAAGATTTTATAGAAGAAGCGAAAATCCCGGATGGAATATTTGACAATGTAGCGGATTGCCGATATGCGATACCTTCTCATTGGGATATTGCAAAAGTATACAAACGTTTGATCAAACAGGTGGCACAGGAAAAACAAATTGGTATCGTGGATGCGCTGATAAAAGTATATAATTCTTTTCTCAGTGCAAAGATTGATGATTATAACAGCAGCCTTTATTATGAAAATCCATCTTATTTGCTGGAGTGCTACTTGGAAAATACAATTCTATAAATTAAATTTGGATAGTAACGTCGATCTGAAGAAAACGCTAGAATAGAAGGAAAGTTTAGATGAAAAACTGGATTGAAACTTACCAATTAGAAAATGGCGATTTTGATATTTCAGATGTGAATAAAGAATTAGTGAGCCAGATCCCGTCAGCAATACAGATGGGGAAAGTATATCAGCGATTGATTGTTGATACGACTCTTTGGAATGAAAATTATGTTGATGAAATATATAGGGTTTATAATAGTGATATTTGTGATATAATAGATAATTATAATTGTAGCGCATATTATGAACCATCCTATATTATTGCCAGAGCATATCAAAAGGGTGGGTTTTAAGGGAATAAATAAGGCTTTTTATCTTACAATCTGATCCCATAAATTCGGATTTATCTAATCAATCCTCCGAAACCCTTGTATTTTCAAGGAAAATCGGCAATTTAATACTCGTTCCTTATGTATTTTCCCTTGTTTTTGCCCTTATGAGCCGAAACAAGGGAAATTTTTTGTTTAGGCTTCCCCGACCACCTTATCAAGCAGTCTTGCGGAAGTTCGTTTCGCTTCCCTTTTAGAGTGAGCGTAGATGTTCATTGTGGTACTTACGTCAGCGTGTCCAAGCAGTTCCTGCACATCCTTTGGTGCTGCACCATTGGAGAGCAGATTACTGGTGAATGTGTGTCTCAGCATATGAAAATGGAAATCTTCAAATCCTTCCAGCTTCTTTTTTGCCGACCTTGTCATAACACCAACTGTACTCGGTGACTCGTATGCTCCGTCAGATCTCAGGCAGACAAAGGATATTTCCTTGTACCCGTCGGGTACTTCCTCTGTTCTCGGAATGCTGTGGCAACCTGCCTTGCGGTCTTACATAGACAAATTTGACTGAAAACCAATGGCAAGAATTATGTTTTGAAATATATCACTTTAAGGATACTTTCTTTTTTGTTCCAAAAGTGATATACTGAACAAAGCAATTCGAAAGGCGGTGAACTCACACAATGAGACTTATTCGAGGTAACTACTCGGTGCAGTTGTAAATCTGGCAACAGATTGTATCGAGCTTATTTTATGATGTTGTCAGTTGGCTGCGCCTATAATTGATGTACAAAACAAAAATATTCAAAATAGGAGTAGTTACGATGAAAGAAAAAGAATTGATAGACATTTGGAAAAGAGAAGAAAGTGTTGCACATATCCACGGATGGGATTTTTCTCACATCGAGGGAAGATATACGGAAGAAACGGACTTACCTTGGAATTATCAAAACATCATACTGGATTACTTAAAACCAGAAATGAAACTGCTGGATATAGATACTGGTGGTGGTGAATTCTTGTTATCTCTCCGCCATCCTTATGTAAAAACAAGTGCAACCGAAGCCTATCCCCCAAATATTCAGCTATGCAAAGAAACCTTGCTCCCTCTCGGAATTGATTTTCGTGCAGGTGATGGAAAGGATATGTTGCCATTTGATGATTATGAATTTGATATTGTCATTAATCGTCACGGTGATTTTAATACCAAAGAAATACATCGTGTTTTGAAATGTGGAGGAATTTTTATCACTGAACAGGTTGGGGCTGAAAATGACCGTGAATTAGTGGAACTTCTCTTAGGGAAAACTGAACTTCCATTTCCAGAACAGTATCTTGATATAGTTAAAAAACGATTTTGTGATGTAGGTTTTGACATTTTGGATGGACAGGAATGCTTCAGACCCATCAAATTTTTTGATATAGGTGCACTTGTTTGGTTTGCGCATATTATAGAGTGGGAATTTCCTAATTTCTCTGTAGATAATTGCAAGAACAGATTACTGTATGCACAACAAATTTTAGAGAAAAATGGTTGTATTGAAGGAAAAATTCATCGTTTTTTATTGGTACTACGCAAGGCGAAATAAAAATTGACTATAAAAAAACAAGGGCGAAGATGTGTAGAAGCATCTTCGCCCTCGTATCATTAATCCTATGAAAAAATTATTTCATTATTCACAATCTCTCTTGCACAAGCCTGTATGTTATTCATCAATCCTATCCATTCCATAGGCTGTTTTGCTTTTAACTGTTCTGTCACACCCTGCTTTTGAGCCATTTCTTCAATCAATCTGTGGAACATTTGCTCCGCCTGTTGGTTAATATCTGCAAGATAGCGGTTCAGTGTTCCCTCAATCAACATTGTGGTGTAAACGATGTGCCTATGCTCTTTTAGGTACTGCTTGTGGTGTTGCCCCCATAAGCCGATAGGCTGTGTTTCTTCTTCGGAAAGTATCAGACAAGGGATATAATAATCTCCCTGCAATTCATACCATAAGCCGTTGATTTCATCAAAAATGTACTTGTCCATATAATAAATCCTCCAGTATAATATATTCGCACATACGCCACAGTTCTCCGATTGCCACATTCTGTTATATCTTGTTATCAGATTTTCTTGCCCTTGTGTTTGCCCTTATCAGCTTCCAAGGGAAGAATAAAACAGTGTGAAATCGTATAATAAGTTAAGGTGAGCATTTTGCGATAAACCCTTTATTTTCAAGGCTTTTGGAGGATTTTATTAAAACCCTGTGAGGGTTAATAACCACTTATAAAATTGTGGTTTTCAAATTCAAGTTTATCGACGAAATGAGCATAATTAAAAATAGAATATATGTTTGACATAAAAGCGGTGGAATGTTAATATAATATCAAAAGGTGCTACCGATAGACGGTTAGCCCTGTAGATAATTGGTAAAAAATAACCGCTTGGTCTGGCAGGACATGGGGCGGTTATTTTTGTGTTTTGTCATTGCTCTTAGAACCAACGGTATAACCAAGATTAAAACAGGTAATGCATAAGCTGATAATGGCTATAAAAAGTTCCGTTGTAAGCATAAGAAAATCCTCCTTTTGTAGATTAATATGGATTCGGCAAGAAGGATTATGAGTATTGTGGACGGCATCAAGCGCAATTCCGAGGAAACTGCGTGAAAAATCTGATAGCAAAGAGAAATCTCATTCAACAAAAGGTGAAGTACATGAAAAGAAAAATAAAACGAATACAAGCAGTATGTATCTATATGATGTTATTATTATTGTTGCTTTTGCCACAAACAGCAATGGCAAAAAATACAGAAAAATCCAAAACCACATTTCCGGTTCAGGTAATTCATAAGACTGGTGATGATAAAGAAAACTTTGTGATCGTGATCATGGGAGATGGCTATACCGCCGGTCAGCAGGATCAGTTTTTGGAAGATGCCACCCAAAAGGCGCGTGGAATGCTGACATGGTCACCATATAGGGAATATTCTGACCGTATTAATATTTACGCTGTGCAGGCAGTTTCTAACGAGTCAGGCATTGGAGTGTATGGCGGTAAGAGTCCGGATACATATTTTCATGTCAAAGTATATGGAAAGGCACCCGGATTTACCAATGGCGGAGATGAAAGAGCCAAAGCGTTAAGGACAGAACTGGAAGAAAATTATCTGGATGAAGGCGCAAATGTTGGAACGATTCATATACTTTGTAATGATACAGGAAGCTATGGTGCATCAGTAAATCCATTATTTTCTTTTTCTACAAATTCTGAGGATAATAGTGATGGAATGGTTATGGCTCACGAGACCGCCCATAGTATAGGTGGACTCGGCGATGAATATGAGAGATATACCAACAAACCAAATATGTCCGACACTACTGATCCGGAGAAAATCAAATGGAGTAAAATGTTAGGATTTCGCGGGATCGGAATCACGAATGCAGGAACGGATACCGCATTTGCGCCAAGCCGCGAATGTATGATGCGGTGGCTCGGACAGCCATTTTGCGAGGTCTGCAAGATGGAATTGGCAAGAAAGCTGAATAACACGGATTATGTCAGTAAACCGGCGGCTCTTTATATCAGTGATCCTGAAGTTTCCATTCCTCATAACAAAACCGCGACACTTGACAGAGACAGTGAAAAATACAGGATTACCGAGTCTAATGTCACAAAAGCCAATGATCATGATCTGGAATTTCGCACGGTAGTACAAAATATGGTGAATAAAGAACAGCATCTTAAAATGAGTTTTCGTATTATCGGCGCAGATGGAATAACGGTAAAATATAGTGCAGAAAAAGAATTTACCATTCCTGCCCTTACAAATTCATATGACCCGGATGCTGCAAGAGAGTCTCTTTCCGTTGTACTTAATGATGTGTATGGTCTGACAAACGGTGACAGACTGGATGGAAAAATCGTGGACATGGATACGCAGGAAGTCTTAGCTACAGATAAAACAGCTGACCAGGCATGGAGTACCGTAAACATTCATTACCGGTTAAAGATGGAAGACGGAACGGAAACAGATCTTCCTGCTACAAAAACATCTATTGTCCATGCACCACGCAATTCTACATATACCTTAAGAAATCCTGAGTTATCCGGTTATGCCTGTGTGGGAAACAGTGTGGATCAGGATAAGATAACGATCACGGAAGACAGCATGGACATTGTTTATTATTATCAGGAGATAGCAGAGTGTACGACAAGACCGGTTACAGTGTCGTATGATTCAAACAGGCATACATTTGATATTAGACCAGGGGAGGGTGTGAATCTTCGATACAGTATGAAGGAGGACGGACCTTATACAATAGAAGAACTTCCGGCTTATACAGACGCAGGTAAATATACAATTTATTTTGAAGCATCTTCTGATTCTGCAAAATCCTGTTATGGGCAGGCATCTTTGGAAATTACAAAGGCTGTTACAGAACTAAAGCTTCTTGCAACGCCCGCAGGATCAGAGGGTGCTGGCAGCGTAACACTTAAAGTTTTAAAACAGGGAATCAGCGCAGATGAACCGGTGGATATTACTTGCAATGATTCCAGCATTACACTGGTTAAGAAGGAAAATGATCAGTGGACGGTATCACTTCCGAATAAGACAAAGACATATTCTTTTACCGCAAAATATAATGGCAATAAAAACTATGCAGGGAGTGAAGCTGCCTGTCAGGTTATTGTGAAAGAAAAGAAAACACAGACTGGAAGTGGGGCTTTAGAAGCACCGGAAGGACCGGAAAAACCGACACCACAAAAACCGACACCACAAAAACCAGCACCGGAAGAACCGGCAACAGAAAAACCAACACCGGAGAAAAAGCCGGATAAAAAGATAAAAAATAAGACGGTCAGAATAAAATGTAAGTCCAGGAAAGGGAAAAAGCAGGTTTTAAAGGTTAGTAAGTCAACGTTGAATCGTCTTATTGACAATGAGGCAAAAGCACTGCAACTGGAATATGGAAACGTTATAATTACAATGGACCGCAATGCCTTAAAAGAAATAAAAAAACAGATGAATTCAGATGTGTATTTTCATGTTAAGAAATTAGATAAACGCATTCTTTCTTCAAAGGCAGGTAAAATTGTCAAAAAACGTCCAATGTATGAAATTTCGGTTACAGGTGCAAAGAAAAAAACGTTAGGAAAATTGAAAAAGGGAAAGGTTACCGTAAAGATCCATTATAAGATTTCTAAGAAAGAAAAAAAGAAAGATCTTTTTGCATACACCATCAACAAAAAAGGAAATGTCAAAAAGATTTCAAAATCTTATTATGATTCTAAGAAACAGACAGTGAACTTTACAACAAAGAGCTTTTCTAAATTTGCAGTGGGCGGTCGTTTGTGAGAGTGATAAAAAGTTCCTGGATCAAAAAATACAGGAAAATGCCTGAATTGCGGGAATTGCAACCATCAGTTGACAGATTGACAGGCACATTTGGTAGCCTGCAACCGGTCAAAATGGGTATGATGGAGGCGTAACAAAGATCACATCATTGAAAAAGAAAAGAGGATGAGTTATGATTTTAGCTGAAAAAATTATGGAAGAGCGAAAAAAGAACGGATGGTCGCAGGAAGAACTGGCAGAGAAACTTTCCGTCTCCAGACAGGCGGTGTCAAAATGGGAGAGTGCCCAGTCAATACCGGATCTTCAGAGGGTGATCCAGCTGTCAGAGATTTTGGGGGTGAGTACAGACTACCTTTTAAAAGATGAATGTGAGACACCGCAGCTCATTGAGGGAGTGGAACCTTCCAACAAAGATTTTCCGTTAAAAAAGGTTTCAATGGAAGAGGCAAATGATTTTATGGAAATCCGGAAGAAAAATGCACCGAAGATCGCGGCTGCAGTTGCAGCCTGCATCGTCAGTCCGTCAGTTCTGATATTTTTGGCAGGATTATCGGAGACGCAGATTGGAAATATTTCCGAGGGTGTGGCTGTATCGGTTGGACTGGTATGCCTGTTTGGATTTGTGGCTGCAGCGGTATTTACATTTATTTTCTGCGGTATGCAGACAAAAAGATTCGAGTTTCTGGAAAACGAATGTTTTGAAACCGCCTATGGGGTAGAAGGGCTTGCAAAGGAAAAATTAAAAAATTATGAGGGAACCTTTACCGGAGGAATCGCCGTTGGCGTGGTGCTCTGCATCGTTGCGGCAATCCCGCTTTTGGTGGCAGCCTGTATGGATGCGCCGGATGTTGTATGTACCAGCTTTGTATCGCTGCTTTTAATTCTGGTAGCATGTGGCGTGTATATGATAATCCGTGTCGGTATGATAAAAGGAAGTTATGATATTCTTTTGCAGGAGGGAGATTATACTATTTCAGAAAAGAAACTGAAAAAGAAGTTAGATGCATTTAGCGGAGCTTACTGGTGTATTGCCACTGCAATTTATCTGGGATGGAGTTTCTGGACAATGCGTTGGGATTTTACATGGATCATCTGGCCGGTGGCAGGGGTACTTTTTGCTGCGGTATCAGGCATTTTTCGTGCAGTTATGCAAAATGAAAAGAAAAAAATAGAATGAAATACGGATACAGGGCTTTATTTCTTGCAGTTTTCATTCTGATGTCATCTGCCTGTGTAAATGGATTAATCTACAATAAAGAGGTATTTGACAAAGCCGGTTTTACAGACACGCCGAAATTGATCGATGAGTTTCTGGGCATTAAAGGCAGATTTTACTGTTTCCGGTTATTACAGTGTATATTATTATATGCAGGAACAGGGATTTGAACATTTTCGTAGTATCTGCTTTTTTGCGATTAGGGAGAAAAATCAAGAATTAGGACTTCCTATTTAGAAAAAGATGTAGTATAATAGGCACATCGAAAAATTCAATTGTCACATCAGACATCATTTCCGCAGACGATTCCAACAGGTGAAAAAAGTAAGGAGTTTATGAATGAGAGAAAAATATGAGAGTTTATCATTAGTCGTTTTGCGTGATCTGGCAAAGGCACGGGGACTGAAGAATATTTCTTCCATGAAGAAGAGCGATTTGGTCAATCGTATGCTTGAAGAAGATGCACGCAAACAAAAAGAGACGGAGAGTATGCAGACGCAGGAAGAGCGCGGGGAGCGTGTGAAAGCAAAAGAGGGCACAGAGCGTTCGAAAGATCATGCACAGCCGAAAGAATATTCCAGAAAAAGGACGGAATATGTACCAAGGGAACGCGGAACAGATGCAGATCGTCAGACAAAAGAAAAGGCAGAAGAGCCGGTAGAAACACAGGAAAATCAGACGGCATCTGCAGCGGCAGATGATACCATGATGAGTCTTGACAGTGGAATTACGGCAAATGGTATTTTAGAGGTTATGCCGGATGGATACGGATTTATCCGCTGTGAGAATTATCTTCCGGGTGAGCATGATGTGTATGTTTCACCATCACAGATCCGAAAGTTTAATTTAAAAACGGGAGATATTGTCTGTGGTAATACAAGAATCAAGACACAGCAGGAAAAGTTTTCGGCACTTTTATATGTGACTACAATTAACGGCTATCACCCGAGTGTAGCCCAGAAGAGAAAAAGTTTTGAAGATCTGACACCGATTTTTCCGAATGAGAGGATACGTTTAGAACGCCCGGGATGCAGTGTTGCGATGCGTATTGTAGATCTTGTTTCCCCGATCGGTAAGGGACAGCGTGGTATGATCGTTTCCCAGCCTAAGGCAGGAAAAACAACACTTTTAAAAGAAATCGCCAAATCAGTAACATCAGGAAATCCGAATATGCACCTGATCATCCTTCTGATTGATGAGAGACCAGAGGAGGTTACGGATATCAAGGAAGCGATTGAAGGTGATAATGTAGAAGTTATTTATTCTACATTTGATGAACTTCCGGAACATCATAAACGTGTATCGGAAATGGTACTTGGACGTGCAAAACGTCTGGTAGAACACGGCAAAGATGTCATGATCCTTCTTGACAGTATCACAAGGCTTGCAAGGGCATATAACCTTACGGTTCCACCAAGTGGACGTACCTTATCCGGAGGTCTTGATCCGGCGGCACTCCATATGCCAAAAAGATTCTTTGGTGCAGCGAGAAACATGCGTGAGGGAGGAAGCCTTACAATCCTTGCGACAGCGCTGGTTGATACCGGAAGCAAGATGGATGATGTTGTATTTGAGGAATTTAAGGGAACCGGTAACATGGAACTCGTGCTCGACAGAAAACTTTCGGAAAAGCGTGTATTTCCGGCAATCGATATCGTGAAATCGGGAACCAGAAGAGAAGATCTGCTGCTTGATTCCGAAGAACAGGAAGCAGTTGACATCATGCGGAAGGCAATCAATGGAATGCGCAAAGATGATGCCGTGGAGAATATTTTGAATATGTTTGCACGCACCAAAAATAATCGCGAATATATTAATATGGTAAAAAAGAACAGAATTATTTAAAAATATCTTGATTTTTTTGAAATCATATGTTACACTGATTAAGCTGTTTATCGGGACTTTCCTTTGGAGCAAGTACCATATGCGGATCGGGCATACGGGTATAAAAGGATTGAACAGGCGAAACTAAATAACGATAAGAACATAAAGAGGTGAAAATCATGAGAGAAGGAATCCATCCAGATTATTATCAGGCAACAGTTACATGTAACTGCGGTAACACATTCGTAACAGGTTCTACAAAAGAGGATATCCACGTAGAAATTTGTTCCAAATGCCATCCGTTCTACACAGGACAGCAGAAATCTGCAAGAACTGACGGACGTATCGATAAGTTCAACAAGAAGTACGGCATTAACAAATAGTACGCAAGTGAACATGGTTAAAGATAAGGTTGAGGTTTATTTAATCTCAACCTTTTTTTAGAGCGTCGGATGATTTTATTCGTTAATTTCGTGAAGACCGACAGGAATGGAAAACAGTGTGAAAATCTTCTTTTTCACACATAAGAATGGAGATTAACATGAGATATTCCGGGATTGGCGGACAGGCAGTCATGGAAGGTGTGATGATGAAAAATCAGGAAAAATACGCCGTAGCTGTCAGAAAGCCAGATGGGGAAATTGCACTTGAGGTTTCCGAATATAAAGGTATTATAAAAAATAAGAAAATCAGAAACATGCCGGTCTTACGCGGTGTGTTCAGTTTTATAGAGTCGTTGTACCTGGGTGTTGCAACGTTGACGTTTTCCGCTTCTTTTTTTGAGGAAGAAGAAACGGACCAGAAAGAAAAGACAAAGAAACAGCGTGAGAAAAAAGTATTGACAGAAGAGCAGCAGAAAAGACAGGACAGCCTGATGATGGGTGGTACGGTTGCATTTTCCATTGTTCTTGCTGTCGCGATATTTATGATTCTTCCATATTATATATCTGTATTTTTTCAGAAGTTTACAGATTCCTATATGCTGATCGCTGTTTTAGAGGGGCTGATCCGTCTGGCAATTTTTATCGGGTATGTGGCAGCGATTTCGCTGATGCCTGATATTAAACGGGTTTACATGTATCATGGTGCGGAGCATAAGTGCATTAACTGTATTGAACACGGGATGGATCTTACGGTGGAGAACGTGAGAAAGAGTTCCAGATTACATAAGCGTTGTGGAACCAGTTTCCTGCTGATCGTTATGATCATCAGTATTTTCTTTTTTATGTTCATCCATGTGGATTCAAGAGTGTTAAGACTGGTACTTCGTCTTGTGCTGATCCCGGTGATCGCGGGTGTGTCTTTTGAATTTATAAGACTTGCAGGACGCAGCGATAATGCGCTTATTAATCTGCTCAGTAAACCGGGACTTCTGCTGCAGCATATCACGACGAAGGAGCCGGAGGATGATATGATCGAGGTGGGGATTGCATCTGTGGAAGCTGTGTTTGACTGGAAGACTTATGTGGAAGAAATAAGACAAGAGGACAGTAGAGAACATGATATATCGGGAAGCAATTAATCTCGGCGAAAAGGTTTTAAATATGGCAGATGTGGCAGATGCAAAAATTGATGCATGGCTGCTTTTGGAGATGGTCTGCAAGATCGACCGCAGCTTTTATTATCTGCATATGGAGGATGAGGTCGCTGAGGAACAGTTAAGTGAATATGAGATTGCATTGCGCAAACGTGCAGAACATGTGCCGTTACAATATATTGTCGGTGAAGCAGAGTTTATGGGATTGAAATTTAAGGTCAATTCCAATGTGCTGATTCCGAGACAGGATACGGAGACTCTGGTGGAAGAAGCATTAAAAGTCGTAAAACCGGGAATGAAAGTACTTGATATGTGCACCGGTTCCGGCTGTATTATTGTCAGTATCGTGCATAATATACCGGAGGTGGAAGGGACAGCGACGGATATTTCCAAACAGGCACTTCTTGTGGCAAAAGAAAATGCGAAGCTGAACCAGGTTTCGGTCACGTTTGAGCGCAGTGATCTGTTTGACAATGTGACAGGGACATATGATGTGATCGTTTCAAACCCGCCTTATATAAGAACCGGGGAAGTGGTAAAACTCATGCCGGAGGTGCAGGAGTTTGAACCGATGGAGGCTTTAGACGGCAAAGAGGACGGTTTATATTTTTATAGAAAGATTATCAAAGAATGTAAGGCATATCTGAAACCGGGAGGACACATTTTGTTTGAGATCGGTTACGATCAGGGCGAAGCAGTGTCCGGGCTTTTAAAAGAAGCTGGATTTAAAAATGTGACGGTTATCAAAGATTTGGCACACAATGATCGTGTTGTGACAGGAATGGAGGATATATGTTTGATAAATTAGAGGATTTACTGATCCGTTTTGAGGAATTAATGAGTGAATTAAGTGAGCCGGATGTGGCAAATGATCCGGTGCGTTTCCGTAAGCTGATGAAAGAGCAGAGTGACCTGACTCCGATCGTAAATGCATATAAGGAATATAAACAGTGCAAACAGAACATCGAGGATTCCCTTGCTTTGCTTGAGGAAGAGTCTGATGAGGAGATGCGTGAACTTGCGAAAGAAGAGTTAAACGATTCTAAGGCAAGAGTGGAAGAGTTGGAAAAAGAGTTAAAGATCTTATTACTTCCGAAAGACCCGAACGATGACAAGAACGTTATCGTTGAGATCCGCGCAGGCGCCGGCGGTGACGAGGCTGCTTTATTTGCTGCTGAAATTTATCGTATGTATCTGCATTATGCAGAAAGCAGAAACTGGAAGACGGAGATCATGGAAGCAGATGAAACCGGCATCGGCGGTATGAAGAGTGTTACTTTTATGCTGAGCGGACAGGGAGCCTACTCCGTTATGAAATATGAGTCCGGTGTACACCGTGTACAGCGTGTCCCGGAGACAGAGTCCGGCGGACGTATCCATACTTCCACTATCACAGTTGCAGTGATGCCGGAGGCTGAGGAAGTGGATGTGCAGATCGATGACAAAGATATCCGTATCGATGTCTGCCGTGCATCCGGTGCCGGTGGCCAGTGTGTCAATACGACAGACTCTGCCGTGCGTCTGACACATATCCCGACCGGAATCGTGATCTACAGCCAGACGGAAAAATCACAGATCCAGAATAAGGCAAAAGCGTTCGCCCTGCTGCGTACCAAATTATACGACTTAGAGCAGCAGAAAGCCCACGATGCGGAAGCAGAGCTTCGTAAGAGTCAGGTCGGAACAGGAGACCGTTCTGAGAAGATCCGTACCTACAACTTCCCACAGGGACGTGTGACGGATCACAGAATCAATCTTACACTGTACAAACTCGATAAGATCATGAACGGAGATATCCAGGAGATCATTGACGCATGTATCGCAGCAGACCAGGCAGCGAAGCTGGCGAAGATGAATGAGAATGCGTAAAAAAAAGTCATCGGAGAATATCCTATGAATTTAAGGAACCAGAGATTACCTCTGGTTCCTTTCCGTATATTCTGTTTTTATTCTGAGATTAGCCAGTCGATCAGGTTGATTGATTTTATGCCATCATAGGAAGAATCTATGCCTGTATTTAAGGAAAGAACGATTTTTTCATAGTTATCGCTGATTTTTTTGAGTGGTGCTAATTCCCGGCTACGAACATCTTCGCTTGTCATTGATTCTGTGACCTGAACATAAAGTTTGTTGTCTGCCTTTGTTGCAATAAAATCCACTTCGAAATTACCAACTTTACCTATAGAAACATCATAGCCTCGACGAATCAGTTCAAAGTAAACAATGTTTTCTATTGCATGACCGCTGTCACGATCTCTGAATCCAAGCAGATAGTTTCGAAGTCCGATATCGACAATATAGTATTTGCCAAGAGTGCGTAAATATTCCTTTCCTTTGATATCAAATCTTTTGATGTCGTAGAAAAAATATGACTCTAGAAGTGCATTCACATAAGCCTGAACAGTGTGAACACTTGGGGTTCCTTTTCGCTTCCCGTTTTCAAGAAGTCCTTCATTTACCAAGGTGTTGCCGATAGAAGAAACAGAGATGTTGCTTCCAATGTTATCAGCAAGGAACATGATAATCTTTTTTAAAAGGACAGGGTCAGTGATTTTTTTCTGACCTCTGCGACTTTCACGTTCGAGAATGTCTCTCATAATAACGGTAGAGTAGATACCTTCAAGCAGCACCAGTGCTTTTTCCTGATCTAAGCCTATGTCAGCAATCCCTGGCATGCCGCCAAATCGCATATATGCATCGAAAACTTCACGAAGTTCATAATGTTCTCCTGCTTTATCAAAGACTTGTTTGCGTGTACCACCCAAAGCACTCTTCATTTCTCTTATTTCAAAATTATGAAACGTTATAAATTCAGAGAAAGATAAAGGCAGCATCTTTATTTCTACACATCTGCCAGATAAATAAGTGGCATATTCAGAGGAGAGCATATAGGCATTTGAGCCTGTGACATAAATATCGCAGTTAAAGTCGACGCGGAAAGAGTTAACAGCATCCTCCCAGTCAGAAACACGCTGAACCTCATCAAAAAAGAGGTACATTCTTTTATTTGGTACGATATGTTGTTTGACATATTCGTAGAAAGAGTCACTATTCATATTTTTATAAGCGTGTGACTCAAAATTCATTTCCAGAATCTGATTGTCAGTAACCCCATTTTCCTTCAGGTGGAGAGTCATTAATTTCAACAGGCTGGATTTGCCACATCTACGGATTCCAGTAACAACCTTCACTGGTTCGGTGTCTTGAAATGCTATAATCTTATTCAGATATAAATCTCTTTTTTTGAGTTCATGAGTATCGATCATTTGACGTACCTCCTTGTGCTAGTATAGCATAAACTTATGAAAAAATAAAGTTTGTGCACTAAAATGCAGAAACTTTAAAAAAATGACATTTTTTGCATTATAAAATAGCTGGAAACATATAGGATGGAATAACAAATACAGAGCTGCAGTATATGTGATGATAGTAGTTATAGCTGTGGAAGCAATTATTTGCTCCATACATCCTCCGGCCAGGCAGCGAAGATGAATGAAAATTAAGGATAAATAATTTCTTACCAAAATCCCCAATTCATGCTATATTTTACTTGCACCCAAGCGGTGTATCATGTATGATATAATGAGCGTAAGTGAGTCAACATATTTGAATGATTGACGAGCGGCGAATGTTGATCATGTGCTGATTTTGCACATGATATAGCATGAGTTGTTATATGAGGAGGACAGACATCATGGAAAACGAGAATGTCTCAAAGAATTTTATCGAACAGTTTATTGATCAGGATATAGAGGAAGGGCATTGCAAAACCGTCCATACAAGATTTCCACCGGAGCCAAACGGATATCTTCATATCGGACATGCCAAGTCCATACTTTTAAATTCAGGTCTTGCGCAGAAATATAATGGAAAATTCAATTTAAGATTTGATGATACGAACCCGACAAAAGAGAAGACAGAGTTTGTTGAGGCAATCAAAGAGGATATCAAATGGCTTGGTGCTGACTGGGAGGACAGACTGTTCTTCGCGTCCGACTATTTTGATCAGATGTATGAAGCAGCAGTAAAGCTGATCAAAAAAGGGAAAGCATACGTTTCTGATCTGAGTGCAGATGAGATCCGTGAGTACCGCGGTACACTGACAGAACCGGGAAAAGAAGATCCTGCGGGCAGCAGAAGTGTGGAAGAGAATCTTGCTTTATTTGAAGATATGAAAAACGGTAAATTTGCCGACGGAGAGAAAGTGCTCCGCGCAAGAATCGATATGACATCTTCAAACATCAATATGAGGGATCCGGTTATTTACCGTGTGGCGCATATGACACACCACAGAACCGGAGACAAATGGTGCATTTATCCGATGTACGATTTTGCACATCCATTAGAGGATGCCATTGAGGGAATTACCCATTCGATCTGTACACTCGAGTTTGAGGATCACAGACCGCTGTACAACTGGGTGATCGATGAGGTTGGCAAAGATATGATTCCGGATAAGGATGAGATGCCGCCGAGACAGATCGAGTTTGCAAAATTATATTTAACAAACGTAGTGACAGGAAAAAGATATATCAAGCGTCTTGTGGAGGAAGGTATCGTAGACGGATGGGATGATCCACGCCTTGTATCGATTGCTGCACTCCGCAGAAGAGGATTTACACCGGAATCCTTAAAAATGTTTGTGGAACTCTGCGGTATTTCCAAGGCAAACAGCTCTGTGGATTATGCCATGTTAGAGTACTGTATCCGTGAAGATTTAAAGATGAAACGTCCCCGTATGATGGCGATCTTAGATCCGGTCAAAGTTGTGATCGACAACTATCCGGAGGGAGAGACAGAGTATCTTGAGGTAGTCAATAACCTTGAAAATGAGGAACTTGGTGTGCGTAAAGTTCCATTTTCACGCGAACTTTATATTGACCGTGAAGACTTTATGGAAGAGCCGCCAAAGAAATATTTCCGTATGTTTCCGGGCAACGAAGTACGTCTGATGAACGCATACTTTGTGACCTGCAACAGTTTCGTAAAAGATGAAAATGGCGTGGTGACGGAGATCCACTGTACTTATGATCCGGCATCTAAAGGTGGAAACAGCCCGGACGGACGAAAAGTAAAAGGAACCATCCAGTGGGTATCTGCAGCACAGGCAGTTCCGGCTGAAATTCGTCTCTATGAAAACATTGTAGATGAGGAAAAAGGAGTGTATAATGAGGACGGAAGTCTGAATCTGAATCCAAATTCCCTCACTGTTTTAAAAAACTGTGTTGTTGAGGAAAATTTAAAAGATGCAAAAGCATATGACAGTTTCCAGTTCGTAAGACAGGGATTTTTCTGTGTGGATGCGAAAGATTCGACCGCAGATCATCTGGTATTTAACCGGATCGTTTCACTTAAGAGCTCATTTAAACTGCCTAATGCATAGCATTGTAATGATTTGCATTTTTGCCCTGAAACGGGCGTAACAGGAAAGGATATGAAATACAAATGAATTTATTTGCAGGATTGGAAAAATTTGGTATTAAAGCAGATAACACAACGGATCTGTTTGAGGATGAAAAAAAGCCGGCAGCATCCGCTGATGGTGGAAAAACAGAGGCTGCTCCGACAGAGGACAGTTTTCTGTTAGACAAGGCAATCCGTTGTACTGTCTGTGACAAGGTATTTAAGACAAAAATGATCAAGAACGGACGAATCAAACGTTTAGAGCCGGATCTGGATCTGCGTCCGCGTTTCGAATACATTGACACTTTAAAATATGATGTGGCATCCTGCCCGTATTGCGGATATACAGCGATGAACCGTTATTTCGAGCATGTGACATCAGGACAGATCAAACTGATCAAGGAACAGGTTTGTGCCAATTTCAAACCAACAGGTTCCGATGAACCTGCCGTCTTAGACTATGATCAGGCAATCGAGCGTTATAAGCTTGCACTTTTCAATACGATCGTCAAAAAAGGAAAGACCAGTGAGAAGGCCTATTCATGTTTAAAACTTTCCTGGCTGTATCGTGGGAAGGCAGAGGAGTTAAAAGGAACAGATCCGGAGACCTTAAAGAAGAAAAAAGAGGCAAAAGAGCAGGAAGAGGCATTTTACCAGCAGGCATATGAGGGATTTATGAAAGCAATGTCTACAGAGATGTTTCCAATGTGTGGAATGGATCAGTGTACCGTAGATTATCTTCTTGCGGCAATGGCATATCATTTCAAAAAATATGATGTGGCTTCTAAGTGTATTTCAAGAATCCAGGCTACACCTTCTGCATCGAAAAAGATGAAAGACCGTGCATATGATTTAAAAGAAAAGATCGTGGCAGAGATCAAAAACAGCAAATAGGCAAAATTATTATGATTGAAATAATGATTGATTTACAGGGGGGAGCGAAAGCTCCCCTCTATGAAAAAATATACGAATATATCAAACGGGATGTCATTGAGGGAAAAATTCCTGTTGGGGAAAAGCTTCCGTCGACAAGACTTTTGGCAAAGCATTTGTCGGTAAGCAGAAGTACCGTCGAAATGGCATATGAACAGCTCCTTGCAGAGGGATACATCAAAGCAGAACCTTGCAGGGGGTTTTTTGTGTGTGATATTACAGAGCTGTATGAGTTTGGGCATATAGAAAAAGATTTCAAACATACATTTACATTTGGAAAAAAAGAGCAGGAAGAGACAGCTTGCAGCCATGTTATTGATTTTTCCCCATATGCAATCGATACCATGCATTTCCCATATAATGTGTGGAGAAAATTAAATAAAAATGCACTGTTAGATGACAGGGAAGAATTGCTGTTATCCGGGGATGGACAGGGGGACTATGGGCTTCGAAAGGCGATTGCAGCATATCTGCATCAGGCGCGAGGTGTGAACTGTCAGCCAGATCAGCTGATCATCGGAGCAGGAAATGAATATCTTGAGATTTTACTGACACAGATTTTAGGAAGAAATAAGCGGGTTCTCATGGAAAATCCAACTTATTTGCAGGCATATCATACATTTTTAAATATGGGATATCAGATGACGCTTGTTTCGGTGGAAGAAGATGGAATAGATCCACAAAAGGTCAGAAATTATGATCCGGATGTTGTCTATATCATGCCTTCCCATCAGTTCCCTCTTGGAACGGTCATGCCGTTAAAACAAAGGCTGGAATTGTTGAAATGGGCATTGGAGAAAGAGGAACGCTATCTGATCGAGGACGATCACGACAGTGAGTACCGTTACCGTGGAAAGCCGATCCCGTCGCTGCAAAGCGTGGATCATTTTGAAAAAGTGATTTATATTGGAACTTTTTCTAAGAGCATTGCGCCGTCACTTCGAATCAGTTATATGGTGCTTCCACCGGAATTGTTAAAACGTTATCATGAAAAATGTGGATTTTATTCTACGACCGTTCCCAAAATTCAGCAGGAGATACTGCGTGCCTTTATTGAAGAGGGACATTTTGAACGTCATTTGAATAAGATGAGGGGGATCTACCGTGCAAAACATGATTTCCTGCTTGCAGAGTTAAAAAAGAGAAGCTGGGTAGAAAAAATTTACGGAGATCATGCAGGACTGCATGTTTTAGTACAGGTAAACACTGAAAAAAAAGAAACAGAGATATGTGATCTGGCGGAAAAACAAGGAATCCGTATCTATGGAATAAGTGAATATGTTGTACGGAAATCGGAGCAGAGCTGTAATGAAACTGTGAGAAATAAAAATGCTTCCATAGAAAGTGAAAAAAACAATTTTGCCGGAACTGTACCACATAAACCGATTCTTTTACTTGGCTATGGAAGACTGGGTGAAGATGAGATCCAGAAAGGTCTTTTGATATTAGATACTATTATATGATATATTCAATACTGTTTTCCGGTGTTTTTCGGGTGTTTGTATTGAACAGGATCACTGCTTCTCGTTCCTTATATGGTCCCATTTCATAAAAACCGACGCCGGTGCCGGAAAGCCGTGTGATGGAGATCAGGCGGTTGGCACGTTTTGGCTGATCTGTGATAAAGGTGATGCCTTCCTCAAAGAATTCTTTGTCGAGTTCCGGATCATCCGGTTCTTCATAATAAGGATCGAACACATAGATATCACTGCCCGAAATACCGGTCAGAAGAATATAATGAGGAACTTCCAGGTAAACACGCAGCAAAACGGCACCGCCCTGCTGTAAGGCACCGATAATGCGGCTGTTTTCAGAGAGTACAACCTCGTCCTTAGCGAGAAAATTGCAGGAAATCGGGAAGTTTTTTACCTGTCCGAACTGTGTGAGCCAGTTACTCAAAAACATCATGGCAGATGCAGATGTACCGCGTTTTCCAACTTCGCCTGCTTCATTATAAGAATCAAGACAATAGAGCATAATATATTTGACGATATCCGGGTAAATTTCTTCGCGGTCAAAGAGATAGCGGATGGCATTTGTCAGTGTGGTCGGACCGCAGTCATATTCGGTGGATTGGTAAATTAGCAGATTCTTCATGTGTATTGCCTCTTTTCTTTATTCTAAGCAATACTATAATCAGCCATGAATTTTTTGTCAATCTTTCAACAAAAAAGGATTGACAATTTAAAACATAGAAAATATAATTTACCTAATTCCTAGTGGATTACTAGAAATAATATGCGAAAAGTACTATTTTATATGCTAAAAGCGGGCATACGGGAGTTTTTCGCAGAAAGTGAGGAAATTATGAGAAAAGAAAGAAGATGGAAAAAGGTCCTGTCAGCACTGGTGCTCGTAGCTGCGATGGGAGTTACGGCTGTTGGATGTGGAACTTCCGGCGGCAATACAGGCAGTCAGCCGCAGGGGGAAAATGCGGCGGCAACAGAGACAGCAGAGGTTTCGGATGATATTGTAAATATCGGTGTGACCAATACACTTGGAACGTTAAATCCGCTTTTGATGGATGGCGGAGAGACCAATAAATATGCGACCAGCCTGATGTTTCTTCCACTGGTAGAATTAAATTCGAATCTGGAATTTGAGGGAGAAATCGCGGATTCTGTTACGACGGAAGATAACAAAAATTTTATCGTGCATATCGATGAGAAAGCAACCTGGTCAGACGGGGAGAAGATCACGGCAGATGATGTCGTATATACGGCACTGCGCCTGACATCGCCAGTCATTGGCAATACTTCCATGATGTATTATGTATTTGAGGGTGTGGGCGATGACGGCTTTACCGAGGAGGGAGCAGAGAGCATTGATGGTATCAAAGCGATCGATGATGCAACCGTACAGTTCACCACAAAAGAGGAGATGTCTCTGACCACATTTGAGAATTCTTATGCGCGTTATCTGATGACACTTCCAAAACATGTGATCGAGCAGTACACGGAAGAAGAGTTAAAGACTGCAGAATGGTTCAATCACCCGGATGTCGTCAGCGGACCATATATGGTAACAGATTTCGATGTCGACCATTATATTTCTTATAAAGCAAATGAAAATTATTGGAAAGGTGCACCGAAGATCGCAAAACTCAATATCAAGATCGTGAGCGGCAGCCAGCTTTATGCAGGATTACAGTCCGGCGAGATTGATATTACACAGCCGACAATGAGTGTCATCCCGGAGGAAGATTATGATAGTGTTGAGGCACTTTCCAATGTAAATGTTGTATACGGAGAACCGGTGACCAACCAGTCCGTATTTATCCAGACAAAAAATGTTCCGGATGTGCGTGTGCGTCAGGCAATGTTATATGCAATCGACCGTAAGATGGTATTAGAACAGCTTTTAAAAGGAAAAGGGGAAGTTGTAGATGGATTTCTGTCTTCTGCAAGTCCTTTCTATGATGACAGTATCGTTCCGGTAGAGCAGGATGTAGAGAAAGCAAAAGAACTGTTAGAGGAAGCCGGATGGGACGGATCACAGACCTTACGCTTCTATGTGAACTCCGGTGACAGTGCATTTGTAAATGCTGCGAATGTATTTGTGGCACAGTGGGCTGCAGTTGGCATTAAAGTGGAAGTGCAGACTGTAGATTTTGCAACACTGATGTCTGTCGCAGGCACCAATGACTATGATATTTTAGCAGTACAGTACACCTATGCACCGGTTGATCCATATCCGGATGTGGCATGGCTGTTAGGCGGCGAGGACAGCTGGACCGGATACGGGGATGACAGCGTCAATGAAGCACTTGCAAAGACACAGACAACAAGTGATATGGATGAGATCAAAGGGCTTTACTCCGTTGTGGATCAGAAGGTACAGGAAGATGTTCCGATGTTCTCTGCTTATATTGTCAGCGCACAGGCTGCTGTCAACAAACGTCTTTCAAATGCCACACCAAGTGTGTACGGTTTCTTTAACAATGTGGAACAGTGGGAAATTACGAAATAAGGAACGGGAAAATCAATGTCAAAATTATTACAGGTAAATGATCTGACCACAGAGTTTACCGGGGATTTTGGGAAAAAAATCAGTGTGGATCATGTCAGTTTTGATGTCGCAGAAGGAGAGACGGTTTGTATCGTTGGTGAGTCCGGCTGTGGCAAGAGTGTGACATCACTGTCTATTATGGGATTATTAGGAAGGGGCGGAGCTGTCGTTGACGGCTCTGTCCTCTTTGCAAACAAAAATCTGCTGGATATGGATGAAAAACAGTTAGATACGATCCGCGGAAATCAGATGACGATGATTTTTCAGGATCCTTTAACATCGTTAAACCCGGTGTTTACGATCGGAAGCCAGATCACGGAGAGCATCCGGATTCATATGCATCTGTCAAAAAAAGAAGCAGGAGAGCGTGCGGTCACCATCTTAGAGAAAGTCGGTATGCCGGATGCGCGTGCTGCAATGAAAAAATATCCGCATATGCTTTCCGGCGGAATGCGTCAGCGAGTGATGATCGCGATGGCACTTTGCTGTAATCCAAAACTTTTGATCGCAGATGAGCCGACGACGGCACTTGACGTGACGATCCAGGCGCAGATCATGGAATTGATACGGGATCTGCAAAAAGAGATTGGGATGTCTGTGATCCTGATCACACACGATATCGGACTTGTGGCGCAGATGGCGGACCGTGTGTTTGTCATGTATGCGGGACAGATCATCGAGATGGCATCTGTGAAGGATCTTTTTTATCATCCGGCACATCCGTATACGAAAGCACTGCTTGATACGGTTCCGGGCATTTACGATGAGAGCGGAAGGACGCTTGCATCGATTCCGGGAATCGTACCGGAAAATTATGACCAGATTACGGGATGCAGGTTTGCGGACCGCTGTGCATTTGCCGGGGAAGGCTGTGAAAAGAAGCAGGAGATGAGGGAGATAGAAAAGGATCATTTCGTGCGCTGCCATAAGGCTGACAGGAGTTAAAACAGGAATGGATAAAGAACTGATCAGAGTAGAGAATTTAAAAAAATATTATGATATCAAGGGCGGTATCATTACCCATACCGTCAGTCAGATACAGGCCGTGGACGGCATTGATTTTTCAATAAAAAAGGGCGAGACCCTTGGACTGGTTGGAGAATCAGGCTGTGGAAAGTCCACGATCGGCCAGCTTTTGGTGGGACTGCTCTCGCCGACTGACGGTGCGATTTATTATCATGGGGAAAAAATAGGTGGAAAATCTCTCACACGCGGTGAAAAAAAGGCACGAAAACAGGCGGGAACCAATCTTCAGATGATCTTTCAGGATTCCTATTCTTCACTCAATCCACGAAAACATATTTATGATATTTTAGCACAGCCGATGCTATATCATGGTGTATCCGATAAGAAAACGATCGATACAGACTTAAAACAGCTTCTGGATATGGTTGGTCTGCCTCAAAGTGCACTTCTAAAATACCCGCATGAATTTTCAGGTGGTCAGAGACAGCGTATCGGAATTGCAAAAGCGTTGTCCTTAAAGCCGGAGTTTATCGTGTGTGACGAACCGGTCAGTGCGCTTGATGTGTCGATCCAGGCACAGATATTAAACCTGATCCGCGAGCTGCAGAACGAACTGGGATTGACGAGTCTGTTCGTCGGTCATGGGCTTGGTGCAGTCCGTTATGTCAGTGACCGGATCGCAGTCATGTATCTGGGAAAGATCGTTGAGATTGCAGATGCCGGAGAGGTATTTATGCATCCGGTACATCCGTATACAAAAGCACTGACACAGGCAGCACCGGTTGCAGATCCGGGACGGCGGGAAGAAAAGTCAGCCGTTTTGACAGGTGAGGTTGCCTCTGCAGTACATCCGCCGAAGGGATGCAGGTTTCATCCGAGATGCCCGTATGCGAGAGAAGACTGCAGTGTGAGTGAGCCGATGCTTCTGCCGATGGCGGAAAAACCGGATCATCTGGTGGCGTGTCCTTATTACGAGGGGACAGAAACTGCGTAACATACATTTTTTCATCCAGGAATGAGGAATATTATGACGAAATATATTATCAAACGTATCCTGATCGCAATTCCGGTTTTGCTCGGCATTACCGTGATCGATTATGCGATTATGTGCATGGCGGGGAGTCCGCTTGAAATGCTGCAGGGACCACGCGTCTCGGAGGCTGCTGTACAGGCAAAAGCGATAGCATTAGGGCTCGACAAACCATTTTATGTACAGTATTTTGTATGGCTGGGGCAGCTTCTGCATGGAAATATGGGATATTCCATTAAAAATTACCAGCCGGTTGCTGCTATGATCACGAGTCATCTTGGACCGACCCTGCTTCTGATGGGAGTGTCACTGCTTGTCAGCATCCTGCTTGCGGTTCCGGCAGGGATCTACAGCGCAATCCATCAGTATTCGAAAGGCGATTATACGGTGGTAACATTATCGTTCCTTGGCAGCAGTATTCCGGGATTTTTCCTTGCCATGCTCCTTATTTATCTGTTTACGGTAAAATTGGGCTGGCTGCCTTCCGGAGGAATGACGACACTTGGAACATCCGGGGGAGCGGCGGACGTGGCGGTACACATGGTTATGCCGGTCATTGTGCTTGCAGTTTCCATTGCAGGAACCAATATCCGATATATCCGCAGCGCGGTGCTTGAAATTTTACAGCAGGATTATCTGCGCACAGCGCGGGCAAAGGGAATCGGTCATTTCCTGGTCATCAATAAACATGCGCTGCGCAACGCTTTAGTTCCGATCGTGACAGTCATTGGAATGGAGATACCGGTACTGTTTGGCGGATCGATCATCGTGGAGCAGGTCTTTTCCTGGCCGGGTCTTGGACTTATGACAATGAGTGCGATCACAAACCGTGATTATCCGGTCATCATGGGCGTCTGTCTGCTCTCGGCGATCGTGGTACTGCTCGGCAATCTTCTGACGGATATTTTATATGCGGTGGTAGATCCGACGATAAAACTTCAGTAAAGAGGTTGAACTTATATGAGAAAAAAGAAAAAAGTTAATGCAAATGAAACATACATGCAGACTGTGATGCGGCGTTTCCGCGCACATCATCTTGCAAAGATCAGCCTTGTGATACTGGTGGTTGTCGGTCTGGCTGCTCTGTTTGCGCCGGTTGTTGCGCCTTATGATCCGGATGCGATCGTCGGAACTTTCAGCGGTGCACCGTGTAAGGAATTTATCCTTGGAACGGATCAGATCGGCAGGGATGTGTTCAGCAGACTTTTATACGCAACCAGAATTTCTCTGCTTGTAGGAATCCTTGCAACAGTGATCTCCACGGTAATCGGAGTGGTACTCGGTCTGATCGCGGGATATTTTGGCGGTGTGGCGGATATGCTCCTGATGCGTTTTACGGATATGGTGATGTCATTTCCTTATATCCTTCTTGTGCTCGTTGCGGCGGCAGTCTTTAAACCGGGTTTGTGGAGCATTATCCTGATCCTTGGATTTGTAGACTGGCCGGGTGTGGCGAGACTGGTGCGTGGAAATGTTTTAAGTCTGCGTGAAACAAATTTTGTCAAGGGAAATGTGGTGGCAGGGATGCCGCTTCGTCATATCTTATTTTCAGAAATTTTACCAAACACAGTTGCACCGATCCTCGTATATGCAACATCTGTTATGGCGATCTCCATGCTGGATGAGGCGGCTTTAAGTTTCCTTGGCATGGGTGTACAGCCGCCGATGGCAAGCCTTGGAAATATGTTAAACGGGGCGCAGTCTATCACGGTATTGACTTCACAGCCGTGGCTGTGGCTTCCACCGGGAATTATGATCGTTGTGTTGGTAGTTTCCATCAACTTTGTTGGCGATGCATTGCGTGATGCATTTGATCCATCCGGTGGACGCAGGTAGGCGGCGGATGAAAGCGAATAAAAATTTAAACCACAGAAATGATGAGAGGGATAACAGATAGAACGTTTGCGGAGCATGCAGGCGATCGTTTGTTATAATAGACGGCGTTGCGGGCAGAACGTGAGAATGTGTAGAAATGGAGAAGAGTATGGAACGAAAGGCATTAGAACAGAAACTTACCGGTTTTTTTGAGGAACTTCATATGCACCCGGAGCTGTCTTATGAGGAATATGAGACGACAGAGCGGATCAAACGGGAACTTGCGGCGGCAGGCATTGAGATTTTGCAGATACCGCTAAAGACCGGTGTGACCGCCATCGTGCGCGGCGCAAAACCGGGAAAAACTTATGGACTGCGCTGTGACATTGATGCACTGCCGATCGAGGAGGAAACCGATCTTCCCTATAAATCAAAAACTCCGGGGAAAATGCATGCCTGCGGACATGATTTTCATACGGCGGCGGTGTTTGGAGCAGCATTGCTGTTACAGGAGAGGAAAGAGGAGTTACAGGGAACTGTAAAAATTCTGTTCCAGCCGGCAGAGGAATCTTCCCATGGTGCGGAGACAGTTCTTGAAACCGGTGTGTTCTCGGATGTAACAGCGATCTTTGGGCTGCATACGGCGGCATATCTTCCGGTTGGAACGCTGGGAATCCGCGCGGGCAGTGTCATGGCTGCAGTAGACCGGTTTGAGTTAAATATCACGGGAACAGGCTGCCATGGAGGACACCCGGATGAGGGCGTGGACACGATCCTGGTAGCTGCATCTGTGATACAGGCGTTCCAGAGTATTGTCGGCAGAAACTTAAATCCGTTCCATACAGGTGTTGTCAGTGTGACGAGGATTAATGGCGGCAATACCTGGAATGTGATCCCGGATAAGGTGGAACTGGAGGGTACCGTGCGTTCCATGGAAAAAGACGATCGTATCTTTATAGAAAGACGCATGCGTGAGATTGCGGAACACACAGCAGCGGCATATGGCGCAAATGCGGAATTGTTGTGGTATCCGGGGCCGCCTGCAACCGTCAATGAGAAAGCGTGGAGTGCGTTTGCACAAAAAGTGGCAGAAGAGAGTGGCTTTGAGGTTGTTCCACAGCGTAATTCGACAGGTGGAGAGGATTTTGCTTTTTATCTCGAAAAGATTCCGGGCTGTTTTATCAACGTGGGAACGGGAGTCGGTTATCCGAACCATCATCCAAAGTTTTATGCGGATGAGGCGGCACTTACACCGGCAGCAGAGTATCTTGAAAAATTGTTGGTAGAAGCACTGAGACAGTGAGAATCATAGATGTCAGAGGCACAGTCACAATCAGGTTCTTTCATGGATGGCAGAACAAGGCAGTATAAAGTAAAAAAACAGGAGCACAAGCTCCTGTTTTTTTACTTCATAGGAAATTGTCCGCTATGAATTAATAGAACCATAATCACATCCTGTGATTAGTCCTCATATTTATTTTTCTCACCGATCTCCTGCATCTTCATAGCGCGAACTTTTAATGGAAGTCCGAACAGTGTGATGAATCCGGAAGCATCGTGATGATCGTAAAGATCACCGGTTGTAAAGCTTGCGAGTGACTCACTGTACAGAGAGTATTTAGAAGTTGTTCCGGCTTTGATGATGTTGCCTTTGTATAATTTGAATTTAACTTCACCGGTTACATATTCCTGCGTGGAGGTAACGAAAGCTCTGACTGCATCACATAAAGGTGTGAACCATTTTCCTTCGTAAACGATCTGGGCAAGTTTGTTACCCATATCTTTCTTCACTTCCATGGTTGCACGGTCTAAAACGAGCTCCTCTAACTGCTGGTGAGCTTCCATTAAGATCGTTCCGCCAGGAGTCTCATATACACCACGGGATTTCATACCAACAACACGATTTTCTACGATATCTACGATACCGATACCATGTTTGCCTCCAAGAGCGTTCAGCTCTGTGATGATCTCAGAAACTTTCATGGCTTTTCCGTTCAGTGTTTTCGGAACCCCCTGTTCAAAAGTCATGGTAACATATTCCCCTTTTTCCGGAGCCTGTTCCGGTGTCACGCCAAGCACCAGCATGTTTTCGAAGTTCGGCTCGTTTGCCGGATCTTCCAGCTCCAGACCTTCGTGGCTGATGTGCCAAATGTTTCTGTCACGAGAATACAAATCTTTCTTTGTAACAGGGATTTCAATGTTGTGAGCCTCTGCATAGTCAACAGCGTCTTCACGTGATTTAATATCCCAAATTCTCCAAGGAGCGATTATCTTTAGTGATGGGTCAAGAGCCTTTATACCAAGTTCAAAACGTACTTGGTCGTTACCCTTACCTGTAGCACCGTGGCATATTGCAACAGCACCTTCCTTATGAGCGATTTCAACAAGTCTTTTTGCAATGATAGGTCTTGCGTGAGAAGTACCTAAAAGATACTTGCCTTCATATATAGCACCTGCTTTTAAAGTAGGGAATATATAATCCTTTACATAATCATCTCTAAGGT
>OIAH01000162.1_pt1 | contig 33487 bp, 27 predicted proteins | sample 1580711 | NCBI WGS metagenome assembly OIAH01 (sample SAMEA3882556, study PRJEB24775) | human gut metagenome | biome: human-associated habitat; feature: intestine environment; material: feces | place: Netherlands | collected 2009/2010
CTTCACGTTGCAACCAGTGCAGCCGGTCTTCATATGGATCCGGGCGGAAAACAGATCCTCAAAGGTGCCCTTGGTATTTCAGGAACAGCAACTCTTTATAAAGATATCAAGAATTACTTTTTCCTGATCGGTGTGATCCTTCTTCTTCTGACTCTGTTTATCGTGCAGAACCTGGTTAACTCCAGAAGCGGACGTGCGATCATGTCAACCAGAGATAACCGTATCGCAGCAGAATCCGTGGGAATCAATATCACCAGATACAAACTGCTTGCATTTACGATTTCCGCAGCCCTTGCAGGAGTGGCAGGCGTGCTGTATGCACATAACCTTTCTCTTCTTAAGGTTTCTGTATTCGATTACAATATGTCCATTCTGGTACTTGTGTATGTGGTACTTGGCGGGATTGGAAATATCAGAGGATCGATCATTGCAACCATTATCCTCTATGCACTGCCTGAGCTTCTCCGTGGATTCGCAAACTACCGTATGCTGATCTACGCAATCGTGCTGATCATCATGATGCTCTTTAACTGGGCACCGGCGGCGAGAGATTGGAGAGCACGCATGGTAGAGAAATTTAAAGGCAAAAAAGAGAAAAAGGAGGTGGCCTGATCATGGCAATGCTGGAAGTAAATAATCTGTCTATCCAGTTCGGCGGTCTTCGTGCTGTTGACGGCTTTAATATGACCATTGAGAAGGGACAGCTCTATGGACTGATCGGACCTAACGGTGCCGGTAAGACAACGGTATTCAACCTTCTCACAGGTGTATACAAACCAACAGAGGGAATCATCAGACTGGACGGCCAGGACATCACCGGAAAAAGCACCATCGAGATCAACAAAGCCGGAATCGCCAGAACCTTCCAGAATATCCGTCTTTTCAAGGATATGCCGGTTCTTGACAATGTAAAAGTAGGACTTCACAATCATCATCCATATTCCACACTGACCGGGATCTTAAGACTGCCGAAATATTACAAGGTAGAAAAAGAGATGAATGAACGTGCCATGGAGATACTGAGGGTGTTTGATCTGGATAAGGAAGCAGACACTCTGGCAGGAAATCTGCCTTATGGTAAACAGCGTAAGCTGGAGATCGCCAGAGCTCTTGCCACAGAGCCGAAGCTTCTTCTCCTGGATGAGCCGGCGGCTGGTATGAACCCGAATGAGACACAGGAACTGATGGATACCATCCGCGCCAAGGGCGTGAACATTGCTGAAGTGACCCTGCATGTGGGTCTGGGCACCTTCCGCCCTGTACAGGAGGACGAGATCGCGGATCACAAAATGCACAGCGAATGGTACTGCATCGACGAAAAAACGGCGCAGATGATCCGCGATACCAAGGCTGCCGGTCACCGTGTGATCGCAGTGGGCACTACCAGCTGCCGCACGCTGGAAGCCGTTGCCGCAAAGTACGGCGAAATCCGCGCCTGCAGCGGCAACACTTCTATCTTCCTGTATCCAGGCGTGAAGTTCAACTGCATCGACGGCCTGATCACCAACTTCCACCTGCCGGAAAGCACCCTTATCATGCTGGTGTCGGCCCTGTATGGCTACGAGAAGACCATGGCAGCCTATAAGGTGGCTGTGGAGGAACGTTATAGATTCTTCTCTTTTGGCGATGCGATGCTGATTCTTTGATTATTTTTCCCGCTATTCTGTTGTTGATGAGCCTGATCCCGGGCTTTTTCATGAAGATCGCACGGCTGTTTTCCGTGCACAGAAAGGAACAAAAACTATGCCTTCTTTGACGACCTATAAGCTGCTCAAGCAGGAACACGACGCCCGGCGGGGCGAGTTCAAGACCGTGCACGGCACGGTGCAGACGCCCGCTTTTCAGAACGTGGCTACCGCCGGTGCCATCAAGGGCGGGTTGTCTGCTCAGGACCTGAAAGACATTGGCGCACAGGTCATGCTGTGCAACACCTACCACCTGCATCTGCGCCCCGGCGACAAGCTGGTAGCCGATATGGGCGGTCTGCACAAATTTACCCGCTGGAACGGCCCCATTCTGACCGACAGCGGTGGATTTCAGGTATTCAGTCTGGCAAAGCTGCGCAAGATCACCGAAGAGGGCGTGACTTTTGCCTCCCATCTGGACGGCCACCGCATCTTTATGGGACCGGAAGAGAGCATGCAGATCCAGTCGAACCTCGGTTCCACGATCGCGATGGCATTCGATGAATGTGCCCCGGCACTTGCAGACAGAAGCTATGTGGAGGCTTCCGTGGCGCGTACAACCAGATGGTTAGAGCGCTGTAAAACAAAAATGCAGCAGCTAAACTCCGAGGAGGGAACGGTCAACTGTCATCAGATGTTATTTGGAATCAATCAGGGCGCTATCTATTCGGATATCCGTATCGATCATGCAAAACGTATCGCTGAGCTGGATTTAGACGGATATGCAGTCGGCGGACTTGCAGTCGGTGAAACACATGAGGAGATGTACCATATTTTAGACGAGACAGTCCCTTATCTGCCGCTTCACAAACCGACCTATCTGATGGGCGTCGGTACTCCGGCAAATATCTTAGAAGGCGTAGAGCGCGGCGTTGATTTCTTTGACTGCGTATATCCGACCAGAAACGGACGTCACGGTCATGTATACACCAATCAGGGAAAGATCAATCTTTTTAATCAGAAATATGAAAAAGACATGCGCCCGATCGAGGAAGGCTGCGGCTGTCCGACCTGCCGCCGTTACAGCAGGGCATATGTGCGCCACCTGTTAAAAGCAAAAGAAATGCTTGGCATGAGACTCTGCGTGCTCCATAATCTGTATTTCTATAATACGATGATGGAAGAAATCCGTGATGCCATCGACGAGGGAAGATTCCATTTTTATAAGGAAGAAAAACTGTACGGCATGGGACAGATCAACCGGGAGAAAGAAAAACAGAATGGTTAAAGAACAGTAACCGGTTAAAAATAAATTAATCATAAAATTTGGTAAAGTGCTTGTCTAAAAAGCCCATTTTGTGTATTATATATTGTAATGTCTATTAAATTTAGGAGGAACTGAGAAGATGTCAATTTTAGCATCCACTTCATCCGCATCCACAGCAGCAGGCTGGGGCGGTATGATTATCTGGTTAGTAGTTTTATTTGGTTTCATGTACTTTTTCATGATCCGCCCGCAGCAGAAAGAAGCAAAGAAGAAAAATGCAATGCTGTCAGAACTTGCAGTCGGTGATACCGTACTGACAACAAGCGGATTTTACGGTACTGTGATCGATATCGCAGATGATACCGTGATCGTTGAGTTCGGCAACAACAAGAACTGCCGTATCCCGATGCAGAAAGCTGCAATCTCCGCAGTGGAGAAACCGGAAGAAGCAATGGAGAAATAAGTGTAGTACCAGAAAGCCTGTTATGTGTGGATGAGAAAACATAACAGGTTTTTCTTTATAGGAGTAGAATATTTATGGAATTTATATTCTGCTGCCTGACAGAAAAGTTTTAGAGGGGCAGAAGATGAAATTAAATACGGTAGGGATTGCATTGTCGTATTATCGGGAGAAGTATGGATTGTCCATGACACAGGTTTGTGAAGGAATTTGTTCACCAGCAACGATGTTCCGGATTGAAGAGGGATATCGTGAGGTGGATTCATTAGTCAGTGCGACATTGTTGTCAAGAATAGGAAAGCAGGTTCTTGAATTTGAATTGTTATTGAATGAGAAAGATTACAACTTGTTCCGGTTACGAAAAGATATCCATCGGAATTTAGAAGAGAAAAATCTGGATACAGCGGAGAAACTGTTACAGAGTTATCAAAGTGTAATGCCAAAAAAACAAGTGCTTCATGAACAATATTATCTCTGGGGAAAGGCAGAACTGTTACAGAAACGTGGTGCATCAAAAGAAGAAATCAAGGCTGTATTAAATGAGGCGATACTTTTGACAAAACCTTTTTTTGGAAAGAGGAAAAATACTTCTGATTTATACAGTGAAATGGAGATAAAACTTTTTTTGGGGCTGATTCAGTTTTCGGAAGATATTTCATGGAAAGAGGCAGAATTGAAAAGAATGCTGCTTTTTACAAGAAAGTATGATTCGAAAAAAATCAAGGAACAGGCTGAAATGTCCATTCTGAAAGAACTTGCCAGCATACAGGAAGAAAAAGGAGATGCACAAAAGGAACTGGAATACATTGAACAGGCGTTAACACTTGTAAAAGAAAGCAGAACGATGCGTGGACTGGCAGAATTGCATTTTAAGAAGGCAGGACTGTTAAAAGAGCTGATGCAGAGAAACAAGGACATGCAGCAGGAATATCAAAAACAATGTCAGGTGGAACTTACGATGGCTTATTATACGACACTTGTCATGAACAATGTGGAACTGGTGCAAAAAATAAAAACGACGGGTGACAGAGTGTAGAAAGAGGTGCCATATGGGAAATTATAATGTTGGTGATATGATACGGCTTTCAAGAATTGCAAACGGAATGACACAGGAAGAACTGAGTGAGGGAGTCTGTTCTGTGGAGACACTTTCCAGAATCGAAAACGGAAAACATAAAGTGAAAAGTGATACATATCGGCAACTTATGGAGAAAATGTATCAGATCACAGAAAAAAATTATGCTGTGTGCGTCAGCAGGGATATGGAACTGATAGAGGAGCGGGAATATTTTGAGGATGCCATGGCAAAACACGATTTTTTGAAAGCTGACATTTATATGGCGCGGATGAAAGAGATCGCAGGGGAGGATGTGTCTACCCAGAGATATATCCGCAGGGAAAGCGCGTTTTTGGATTATTACCTGCAGCGCATGACAGCAGAACAGCTTGTGGCAGAGTTAGAGCAGCTTGCTGAGGAAGTTGTACCCTGGTATAAACAATTTCTTGACAGTGAGGTGGTATATCCCTTCCGGGAACAGGAAATCACACTCCTAAAGCGGCTGGCTGTGGCATATGGCAGAATAGATGAGCATCCTAAAAGTATAAAAATCTGTGAAATGCTGCTGTGCAGCCTGCGGGAAGGATATATGGCAGAATGGGAGATTGAAGAGCTTAGTATTGTTGCGAATCTTTCAAAGTATTATGGGGCAGTTGGCGAGTATTGTAAGTCGATGGAACTTTGTGAATATGTTTTGCCGAAAGCAAGGAAACATGCGTATGCATATGTCTTATATTTTATTTTGTTTGATATTGAGTGGAATAAAATAAAAATGATAGAAACCGGGGAACTAGATCAGGGGGAATTAGAGGGGTGTAAGGAGCATATAAAGGGAATTTATTATACGTGTAGGGCAAAAAATAATCAGATTGATATGAGGAATATCAAGAATTTTTATGAGGAATATTTTGGGGAAGCGATAGAGTTGTCCATATTGTAAACATCTATATAAGGTAAATCATCATTTATGGGCATAATGATTTGAGATGTATTTTTTCCCAGGGAAACATTTGTTTTTAATGTAAGTAAAAGTAACATTAAAAATGTTAATCTTGTTAATTTTTTCATATGTATTTGAACCTCGTTTCTATTAATTTAAAAAGATTATATTATAGATATTGCGGAAAGACCATGTCAAAACTGGAAAAACTTTTTTTCCAGTTTTGACATGGTCTTTTAGTGATTTAAAGATTAAAGTAAATGATGTCAACAGAAATAAAATATTACAGTAATGAAAGTGAAAAAAGTATGGATATAGAAACAATAAAAAAAGATTTTCTTTTTACCATAGATGAAGAATTTGGATGTGTTTATTACCTGCCACAGAAACGTCTGGCAAAAATAGACAGAAATACAGCAAAGAATTTAAAAGATTGTCAGGATGGAAAGACTGAATTGACAGATGCATATGAAAATCTGTTGGAAAAATTTAAGAAAAATCAAAGTGTGCATCAAAGTGTATCAGAAGATAATGTAAAGGTTATTCATAAGTTAGAAATTATGGTCTGCACTATTTGTAATCTGAATTGTGTTTATTGTTATGCCAATGGTGGCAATTATTACGGAGAAGAGCAAATGTTATCTTATGAAGTAGTGGATGCTTTAGTCAGATATTTGAAACAGGAACAAATTAAGGTTGAAATGGTACAATTTTTTGGTGGAGAGCCGGCATTGGGCTACAAAATGATTTCATATATCTGTAAAAAGTTTAAAGAAAATGATATATTGGTGTAAAACTATGGAATGGTTACAAACTTTACTTTTTTACCGGAAGAATTGTTAGATGATATTGTAAAATATGGAATCAACCTTACAGTTAGTATTGATGGTCCGAAAGAAATTACAAATGAGCAGAGAATAAGTCGAACTCAAAATATGGATGTGTATGATACGATTGTGAAAAATTTAAATCGCCTGAGGAAAAGAGGAAGAGATGTTAGTGCGATAGAATGTACATGTACAGATTTATACAAAAAACTGGGATATACAGAACAGACATTAAAAAAATTTTTTCATGAAGAATTATCAGTAGAGAACATTATGTTGGAAACTGCAAATGACATCTATGGATCAGACGAAAAATTGATAAATAATGAAATGTATTTTAAAGAAAATCTTTCTTTTATAGAAGAAATGCAGTTCTTACAGATGCTGTATGATGAAAAAAAACAGAATACAGTTTTTTGCAGAGCTGGTTTAAATAATTATGCAGTTTTCCCCAATGGAGATATCTATCCATGCCATATGTTTGTACTTTTAAAAGAAAAATATCGAATGGGGAATATTTTAGATGAGGCATGGGATAAAAGACAGCAGTTTTCAGAAGTTGTTTGTCAATTAAAAAAATTACAATCTGCCTATAGATGTAAGGAGTGTAATGGAAGGAATTTTTGCCATCAATGTGTAGCAGAGGTTGCTTTGAATAAAAATATAATAGATTGTAGTAAACGGGTGTCTTTTTATTCAGAGACTATCAATAATTATGTGAAAAATAAATGCATTAATATAAAATAAACTTAAGATGTAAAAGGAGAAAGATATGATGGAAGAAAGAAAACAGAATGAAAAATTGGTAAAAGTAGAAATGATTGAATTAACGGAAGAAGAAAAAGAATGTATGAAATTATTAGATGAAAAATTAGCAGGTGGAGCAGGAGCAATTTTATGGTGTGCTTGTGTAAATTAGCAAATTAGTAAATTAAAAATGCATTTATTTTTAAGGGAAATACCTGTTTGTTACATGTATTTCCCTAAATGTAGTTGTAATACTAAAAATCAAATAGATAAAAATGAGGAGCATATGTATTATCTAATTAAATATGAAGAAAGTGTTGAGAACAGAGTAGCTATTGCGTTAACGGAAAATCCACAAAATGAGATAGCTGTCCTGGCACTTGCAGACTATGAGGACGAAACGATTAGTATAGACGAGATTTATTGTATATTGAGTGAGGGACAGACAGACCTGGCAGCAAAGATTAACATGGAAGATCAAATGAAACTGATAAAGTATTGTGAAAAGAATAACAAGATCCCCGTCGTTATTCATTCGCATTTGTATGCAGAGAAAGAAGTTTCATTTTCAACAATAGATTTAAATTTTGAACATGAATTTCATCATGTGCAGGAAATATTGAATTATTCTGTGAATAGTGTGTTTATAGTGTATGGGAAAACGCAGTCTTATGCCAGATTATGTTTGAAAAATAAATCTATGCCATTTTTGATGGAAGATCAGATAAATTGCATTACATACAGGGAGGGATCTATATGAAAAAGTACATAAAAAAGCATAAGGGAATAGCGGTTCTGTTTATGATAGCAGGTGTTTTAAATGCACTGATAGGCGTGTTTTCTTCTTATACAATGCAGTATGTGACGGAGATTGTCGCAAATGGGAAAAAAGACAGGATAAAAGAGATGTTTCTGATGGTGATAATTTTGGCAGTTGGGCTGGCATTGATTTATTTATTTTACATGTATGCAAAAAATAAATTTTCAATGAAAGTCATATGTGATATCCGCCAGGATTTATTCCAGAGTATATTAAACAGGGATATGACCGGGTATTACAAACAGAATACCAGTTACTATACATCTTTATATCACAATGATTTACAGGTGGTAGAAACGACATTGCTCGCATATTTTATATTGGTCGTCCAGCTGGAAGAAATTGTATTCTCACTTGCTTATGCATTTGTACAGAATGTGGTGCTTTGCATACTTTTAATTGTAGTTGGAATTGTGGGACTGGCAGTTCCTATCATGACACAGCAGATTCTGCAGAAATCCAATATTGAACAGATGGATGAGGCAGCGAAACATAATACACTGATCAATGATGATTTCAGGGGATTTGAAGTTATTAAAAATTATCAGATTGAAGAAAATGTGGTGGGGCAGTATGCACAGGAAAACATCAGATTTGGAAAGAAAAAATTTACCAGCCAGTTTGTGCAGGGTGTTGTTGGAGGAATCACGATGGACGTCCAGCTTACGCTGCAGTTATTAATTGTAATTATATCTGGTATCATGGTACTATATGGAAAAGTCAGTATATCATTTCTGACAGTAGCCATTGCTCTGAGCAGCAGTGTCATAGGTTCTATGTCCACGTTTATTGAGTCATTGATACAGATCAAATCAGGAACACCGATCTGTCAGAAAGTGATGGAAGAGATTGGGGAACAAAAGAAGGAAGAGACGGGGGATGGTATAAATTTCCAGAATCTGATTTCAATGGAGAATGTCAGCTTTTCTTATCCACAGGCGGAGCACATGACATTAAATAATATAAATATTACCTTTGAAAAAGGAAAACGGTATGCAGTGGTCGGGGGAAGTGGAAGCGGAAAGTCAACGCTGACGAAGCTGGTATTGGGGTATTACAATAATTATCAGGGACAGATACGATTTGATGATATGGATATGCATGCAATATCCGAAAAGTCTGTGATGGAGCAGGTAGCAGTCATTCCTCAAAATGTATATGTATTTGAAGATACTTTGCGAAATAATATCACATTGTTTGATCCGTATACAGAGGAAGAGGTAGATATGGCAGTAAAAAAGGCTGGTCTGGATGGAGTTGTACAAAGGCTGGAAATGGGGCTGGAAACCGTGTTGAAAGAGGGTGGATCAAATCTTTCCGGCGGGGAAAAGCAGAGAATCTCCATCGCAAGAGCTTTTTTACACCACAGGAAATTGTGGGTGCTTGATGAAGCAACCTCAAGTCTGGATAATAAAATGGCATACCAGGTGGAAAAAGCAGTGCTTGATATACCAGGCATTACCGTCATTATGATCACGCATCATTATAACAGAAGTAATCTGGAAAAATGCGATGCGATCGTGGTTTTAGAACAGGGAAATATTGTGGAACAGGGAACATTTGAAAAACTGATGGCGGCAGATGGAAAGTTTTGCCGGTTATATAAAATGGGAAATCAGTAAGTGGTCAGTTTTATGATTGAAATAAAGAATATATACCTAAAGAGTAGTGGCAGACAAAATAGCCATCAGAGGGGGATTTTGCCGTCTATAAAACTTGGCCACGCTTTATTTTTGATAATATAGTATACAACAAAGTAATGAAAAGAAAGCTCTTTCATAATACCCAGTTATAAATATTATAAAAAAGAAAAATAGAATCAGAGGTTGCAATGTTGCCAAAATTACATTATTATAGACATTATACATACTGTCTGTTAGTAATGTGATAAAGTGCGGGCACACAGCAGCCGCTGATTTTCTTTTTATTCATAACAAAGCAGGAGGTTCACAGAGTATGCATTCTATGGTGCAGAAAAGCAGGATACTTTCTGGCAGCCGAAAAATCAGTTACACATATCTGACAGGGGAAAAGAAAGAGGGATTAGAGCATGGAATGTAAGATTGGCGTGATTTCCGGTGACGGAATCGGACCGGAGATCGTGGCAGAGGCAAAAAAAGTATTAGACAAGATCGGAACAAAGTATGGTCACAGTTTTCTATATGAAGCGATTTTGATGGGCGGCTGTTCGATTGATGCGACAGGCGTGCCGTTAACAGATGAGGCAATCGCAGCAGCAAAAGCGTCCGATGCAGTGCTTATGGGTTCCATCGGCGGTAATACAGTGACCTCTCCGTGGTATAAATTAGCACCGGAATTGAGACCGGAGGCAGGATTATTAAAATTAAGAAAGTCTCTGAATTTATTTGCAAATTTAAGACCGGCTTACTTATATGAAGAATTAAAAGAGGCATGTCCGCTCCGCGATGATATTATTGGGGATGGATTTGATATGATGATCATGCGTGAGCTGACCGGAGGATTATACTTCGGTGCGCGAAAAACCGAGGAAGTTGACGGTGTGATGACTGCGACAGATACCCTGACATACAGCGAGACAGAGATCCGCAGGATCGCAAAGAGAGGATTTGACATTGCCATGAAACGCCGCAAAAAAGTGACGAGCGTGGACAAGGCAAACGTGCTGGATTCCTCAAGACTTTGGCGTAAAGTGGTCGAGGAAGTGGCAAAGGATTACCCGGAAGTTACCTACGAGCACATGTTAGTTGACAACTGTGCAATGCAGTTAGTCAAAGATCCGAAACAGTTTGATGTTATTTTAACGGAAAATATGTTTGGTGATATCTTATCCGATGAGGCGAGCATGGTAACAGGTTCCATCGGAATGTTGTCAAGCGCCAGCTTAAACGACACGAAGTTCGGTCTCTATGAGCCGAGCGGCGGTTCAGCACCGGATATCGCAGGAAAAGGTATCGCAAACCCGATCGCGACGATCTTAAGCGCAGCAATGATGCTCCGCTATACCTTTGACCTTGACAAAGAGGCAGATGCCATCGAGGCAGCCGTAAAACAGGTGTTGAAAGACGGTTACCGCACCATCGACATCATGCCGCAGGAAGAAGATAAACGAAACGCAGTGACACAGGTCGGCACCGCACAGATGGGAGATCTGATCTGCGAACGAATTTAATATAGATATTAGAATGGGAGATTTGATTTAACATGAAAAGCGATAATGTAAAAAAAGGGATGCAGCAGGCACCTCACAGAAGTCTTTTTAATGCATTAGGCTTCACGGAAGAAGAAATGAATAAACCGATGGTCGGTATCGTAAGCTCCTACAATGAGATCGTACCGGGTCATATGAATCTTGATAAAATCGTAAATGCAGTAAAATTAGGTGTTGCAGAGGCAGGCGGAGTTCCGGTCGTATTTCCGGCGATCGCAGTCTGTGACGGAATTGCGATGGGACACATTGGTATGAAATATTCCTTAGTAACCAGAGATCTGATCGCAGATTCCACTGAGTGTATGGCACTTGCACATCAGTTTGATGCACTTGTCATGGTGCCAAACTGTGATAAAAATGTTCCGGGACTTCTGATGGCGGCAGCGCGTATCAATGTTCCGACCGTATTTGTATCCGGCGGACCGATGCTTGCCGGACACGTTCAGGGCAAAAAGAGAAGTTTATCTTCTATGTTCGAGGCAGTAGGCTCCTATGCAGCAGGAACCATGACGGAGGATGATGTAAGAGAATACGAAGAAAAAGTATGTCCGACCTGTGGCTCCTGCTCCGGTATGTACACAGCAAATTCCATGAACTGTCTGACAGAGGCACTCGGCATGGGGCTTCGTGGAAACGGAACAATTCCGGCAGTTTATTCGGAGAGAATCAAACTTGCAAAACATGCAGGTATGGCAGTTATGGATATGTACCGCAAGAATATCCGTCCAAGGGATATCATGACAAAAGATGCCATTTTAAATGCATTGACGGTAGATATGGCATTAGGCTGTTCTACGAACAGTATGTTGCATCTTCCGGCGATCGCACATGAGATCGGATTCGATTTTGATATCGCATTTGCAAACCCGATCAGTGAGAAGACCCCGAATCTCTGCCATCTTGCACCGGCAGGTCCTACTTATATGGAGGACTTAAATGAGGCGGGCGGTGTCTATGCTGTGATGAAAGAACTTGCGGACATCGGATTATTAAATACGGACTGCATGACCGTGACAGGAAAGACCGTCGGCGAAAATATTGCCAATGCGGTAAATAAGAATCCGGAAGTCATCAGACCAGTCGATAATCCATACAGTAAAACAGGCGGTCTTGCCGTATTAAAAGGAAATCTTGCACCGGACGGAAGCGTTGTAAAACGTTCCGCAGTCTGTGATGAGATGATGGTGCATGAGGGACCGGCGAGAGTATTTGACTGTGAGGAAGATGCGATTGCTGCGATCAAAGGCGGTAAGATCGTTGCCGGTGACGTGGTTGTGATCCGTTACGAGGGACCAAAAGGTGGACCTGGTATGCGTGAAATGTTAAATCCTACTTCTGCAATCGCAGGTATGGGACTTGGTTCATCGGTAGCACTGATCACGGACGGACGTTTTTCCGGCGCGAGCCGTGGGGCTTCCATCGGACATGTTTCACCGGAGGCAGCAGTCGGCGGACCAATCGCACTTGTGGAAGAGGGCGATATCATCCGTATCAATATTCCGGAGATGAAATTAGAGATTGCAGTTTCAGACGAAGAAATGGCAGCAAGAAAAGCAAAATGGCAGCCGAGAGAGCCAAAGGTAACGACAGGTTATCTGAAACGCTATGCATCGTTAGTAACTTCCGGCAACAGAGGTGCTATTTTAGCATTGCCGGAAGAACAGAAATAAAAAAGAAATACAAAAGTTGTCATTCGAAAAGTCATATGTTGTAAAAGACGCATCTGATGATGTAGAAATTAAAAACAGATGAGAATGGCAGTGGAATGGAGGAATAATATGCAGTTAACAGGTGCCCAGATCGTGATCGAATGCCTGAAAGAACAGGGTGTTGATACAGTTTTTGGTTATCCGGGCGGTGCCATTTTAAATGTATATGATGAATTATATAAACATCAGGGAGAAATCCGGCATGTGCTGACATCACATGAGCAGGGAGCATCCCATGCAGCGGACGGATATGCGAGAAGTACTGGAAAAGTCGGTGTATGTTTTGCAACATCAGGTCCTGGTGCAACGAACCTTGTGACAGGAATCGCAACCGCATATATGGATTCAGTTCCGGTTGTTGCGATCACCTGCAACGTTACCGTACCGCTTCTTGGAAAAGACAGTTTTCAGGAGATCGACATTGCGGGAATCACAATGCCGATTACAAAGCATAACTTTATTGTAAAGGATGTTACAAAACTTGCAGATACGATCCGGCGTGCATTTAAGATCGCACAGACAGGACGTCCGGGACCGGTTTTAGTGGATATCCCAAAAGATATCACAGCGGCAAAGACGGAATACACTTCGGTGAAACCAAAACCGATCGCAAGGATTACAGATACAATCAGTGAGGAAGATGTTGATATCGCAGTTTCCATGATCAAAGCGGCAAAGAAACCATATATCTTTGTCGGCGGTGGTGCAGTGATCTCCGGCGCATCGGAAGAATTAAAGAAATTTGTAGAAAAAGTAAATGCTCCGGTCTGTGATACATTGATGGGAAAAGGAGCATTTGACGGAACAGATGATCTTTATACCGGAATGCTCGGCATGCATGGAACAAAGACATCCAACCTTGGTGTCAGTGAGTGTGATCTTCTGATCGCAGTTGGTGTCCGTTTCTCAGACCGTGTTCTTGGAAATGCTAAGAAATTTGCATCACAGGCAAAAATTTTACAGTTTGATGTGGATGCGGCAGAGATCAATAAAAATATCCAGGTGGATGCAAGCGTTATTGGAGATTTAAAAGAGATTCTGATCCGTGTCAATAAAAAATTAGATACACAGAGTCATCCGGAATGGATCGGAGAGATCATGGATCTGAAAAAAAAATATCCGCTCACTTATCCGAAAGAGGGACTCAGTGGTCCATATCTGATGGAGGAGATCTACCGTGCGACAAAGGGAGATGCAGTTATCGTGACAGAAGTCGGACAGCATCAGATGTGGGCAGCACAGTATTACAAATACAAAAACCCGCGTACCTTTTTATCATCCGGCGGACTCGGAACGATGGGTTATGGACTTGGAGCTGCGATCGGTGCACAGATCGGCAATCCGGATAAACAGGTGATAAACATTGCAGGTGACGGCTGTTTCAGGATGAACATGAATGAAATCGCAACTGCAGCACGCGAAAAGCTGCCGTTGATCGAAGTGATCGTCAACAATCATGTCCTTGGAATGGTACGCCAGTGGCAGGATCTGTTCTATGAAAAACGTTATTCCGCAACTGTTCTTGACGACGGTGTGGATTTTGTAAAATTAGCAGAGGCAATGGGGGCGAAAGGATATCGCGTGACCAGCCAGGAAGAGTTCAAAGAGGTTTTTAAGGAAGCACTTGAATCAAAAATACCGGTTTTGATCGATTGTATCATCAACGGTGATGACAAGGTGTGGCCGATGGTTGCACCGGGAGAGGCAATCAGTTCTTCATTTACCGGTGAGGATTTAGCAAAAAAACAACAATCATAAATCAGAGGAGGAAGTTTAAGATGAGCAGAGTGTATAATTTTTCTGCAGGACCGGCTGTATTACCGGAGGAAGTATTAAAAGAGGCAGCAGATGAAATGTTGGATTACAAAGGAAGCGGAATGTCCGTTATGGAGATGAGCCACCGTTCCAAAGTATATGACAATATCATCAAAGAGGCAGAGCAGGATTTAAGAGACCTGATGAATATTCCGGATAATTACAAAGTCCTGTTTTTACAGGGTGGAGCATCCCAGCAGTTTGCCATGATCCCGATGAACCTGATGAAAAATAAAAAAGCAGGTTATATCGTAACAGGTCAGTGGGCAAAGAAAGCATATCAGGAAGCATCCATTTACGGCGAGGCAGTAAAACTTGCATCTTCCGAGGATAAGACATTTTCTTACATACCGGACTGCTCCGATCTTGATATTCCGGATGATCTTGATTATGTATATATTTGTGAGAACAACACAATTTATGGAACCAAATACAAAAAACTCCCGAATACAAAAGGACATACATTAGTAGCTGATGTATCTTCCTGCTTCTTATCAGAGCCTGTAGATGTTACCAAATATGGTGTGATCTATGGCGGTGTTCAGAAGAATGTCGGACCTGCCGGTGTTGTTATCGTAATTATCCGTGAGGATCTGATCACAGAGGATACCTTACCGGGAACACCTACCATGTTAAAATACAAAACACATGCAGATGCAGATTCTCTTTACAATACACCGCCATGCTACGGCATTTATATCTGCGGAAAAGTATTCAAATGGTTAAAGAAGATGGGCGGACTTTCTGTCATGAAAGAGCGCAATGAAGAAAAAGCAAAGATCCTTTACGATTTCTTAGATCAAAGCAAATTATTCAAAGGAACTGTTGTACCGGAGGACCGTTCCCTGATGAACGTTCCATTCGTAACCGGAGATGCTGACCTGGATGCAAAATTCGTAAAAGAGGCAACAGAAGCCGGATTTGTAAATTTAAAAGGACATCGTACCGTTGGCGGTATGAGAGCATCCATCTACAACGCTATGCCAAAAGAGGGCGTTGAGAAGTTAGTAGAGTTCATGAAGAAGTTTGAGGAGGAGAATGCATAATGTTTAAGTATAACTGCTTAAATCCGATCGCATCAGTCGGTCTGGATCTGTTTTCCGATCAGTATGAGAAAGTAGATGAATTAAAAGATGCACAGGCTGCTTTAGTCAGAAGTGCTGCAATGCATGATTTGGAACTGCCGGATACTTTAGAGGCAGTTGCAAGAGCAGGAGCCGGAGTTAACAATATTCCACTTGATAAATGTGCAGAAAAGGGTATCGTCGTATTCAATACACCTGGTGCAAATGCAAACGGTGTCAAAGAGCTTGTGTTTGCAGGTATGCTCTATGCATCCCGTGATATCGTAGGCGGTATCGAGTGGTGTTTGGAGAACCAGAACGATGAGAATATTGCAAAGACAGCTGAGAAGCAGAAAAAGAACTTTGCAGGAACCGAAATTTCCGGAAAGAAATTAGGTGTCATCGGTCTTGGTGCGATCGGTGTGTTAGTTGCCAATGCAGCAATCCATATGGGAATGGAAGTATATGGATATGATCCGTATATCTCTGTTGCAGCAGCATGGAACTTATCAAGAAGTGTCAAACATATCAGCAATGTAGAGGATATCTACCGTGAATGCGATTATATCACGATCCATGTACCGCTTTTAGATTCCACAAAGAAAATGATTAACGCAGATGCGATCGCCATGATGAAACCGACTGCCATCGTATTAAACTTTGCAAGAGATCTGCTTGTAGATGAAGAGGCAATGGTAGATGCACTCGCAGCAGGTAAAGTACACAAATATGTATCTGATTTCCCAAATACAACAACCGTTGGCGCGAAGGGCTGCATTGTGACACCACACCTTGGAGCTTCCACAGCAGAGTCAGAAGATAACTGTGCGATTATGGCAGTGCGTGAGATCCGTGATTACTTAGAAAATGGTAATATTGTCCATTCTGTAAATTTTCCGGACTGCAGCATGGGGGCATGCACAACTGCAGGACGTATCGGAATCTTACACCGCAATGTCAAAGGTATGTTAAGTTTATATACAACGATCCTTGGTGATGCAGGAATCAATATTGACGGAATGGCAAACAAATCAAAAGGCGATTATGCATATGCGCTTTTGGATTTAGACACTTCTGTTCCGGAGAATGTACTTGAAAAATTAAAGAATACAGAGGGTGTCTTAAAAGTTCGCAAGATCTGCTAGAAATCTGACGGTGATTTGTGACAATAGAGTGTTTAAGAAAGGTACATTCTATTGTTTCCTAGATCGGCATAGGAAAGAACTTTAAGGAAAATGGTAACTTAATTCAGAAGAATAAGATGAGGTGCAGCAAAAATGGCAGATATCAGACCGTTTATGAGCATCAGACCAGAAAAAGGGAAGGCAGCTAAAATCGCTGCCCTCCCTTATGATGTTTATAACAGAAAAGAAGCAACTGAGGAAGTGGAAAAGAACCCGGAGTCTTTTTTAAAGATCGACCGTGCGGAAACGGGTTATCCGCTTTCCGTGGATATGTATGACGACAGAGTGTACGAAAGGGCACACGATCTGTTGTGGGGGATGGTAGAGGATGGTTCTTTTATCCGCGATCAGAAAAAATGTTACTATATTTATGAACTTACGATGAATGGACGCACACAGACAGGGATTACGGCGTGTGCATCGATCGATGATTATTTAAATGGCGTCATCAAAAAGCATGAGAACACCAGAGCAGAAAAGGAAGCAGACCGTATTCATCATGTGGATGCCTGTAATGCGCAGACCGGACCTATCTTTTTAGCATACCGCTCGAATCCGGTGATCAATGAGATCGTGGAGAAAGTCAAAGCAGGAGAGGCAGAGTATGACTTTACATCGGAGGATGGAATCAGACACCGTGTGTTTGAGATCAGTGACGATGATAAAATTGCAGCAATCTCACAGGCATTTGAAAACATGGCAGATATCTATATCGCAGACGGTCATCACCGTGCTGCTTCCGCAGTAAAAGTCGGTTTGAAACGAAGAGAAGAACATCCGGACTATGATGGAACGGAAGAATTTAATTATTTCCTGTCCGTGTTATTCCCGGACGACCAGCTTATGATCATGGATTATAACCGTGTGGTCAAGGATTTAAACGGATACTCTTTCCAGAGTTTTTACAAGGAAATGAAAAAACGCTTTGACGTGACGGAGATCACAGATCAGAAAGAAAAGAGACCGCAGGAAAAAGGCAGCTTTACCATGTATATGGAAGGACACTGGTTCCTTTGTAAGTTCCGGGAGGACGATCTTGCCGCAGTGGCAGATGATCCGGTAAAAAGTTTAGATGTATCAATGTTACAAGACCTTCTGCTTCATCCGGTACTCGGCATCGGAGATCCGAAAACAGATGGAAGAATCGACTTTGTAGGAGGAATCCGCGGCATGGACGAACTGGTCAGACGCTGTGAGGAAGACTGTTCCGTTGCATTTGCCATGTATCCGACCTCGATCACAGAGCTCTTCTCCGTCGCAGATGCCGGAAAACTCATGCCTCCAAAATCTACCTGGTTTGAGCCGAAGCTCCGCAGCGGTCTGTTCATTCATTCTTTAGAATAAGGAAATTCCTTAGAGCAGGACAAAATGAGAAATGGAATTTTGAAAACTTATAAAGAACTGAGGAAGTTGTGAATCTGTGTCAGGTTCACAACATTCATAGCCTAAAGATGATTTTTTTAAAATTCAAATTCGAATAAAAACGAAGGGAGCCATATATGCTGGCAGAAAATGTAGAAGGAATCGCAAATGCAACTGAGACCGTCGAAATGTTAAACCAGGCGCAGGAAAACTTACAGGAGGTTGCGAAGAACCCTGGAATCGTAGGCACATGGCTGCAGGGTCTGATCCCGGATCTTTTGAATTTTGCATTTCAGGTTGTAGTTTCGATTATCATTTATATTGTCGGAAGCAAGATCATTAACCTGATCTTAAAAATGTTCCGCAAATCCATGGAACGCAGAGATGTCGATACCGGTGTCAGACAGTTTGTACTGCCATTGATCAAATACGCACTATATCTGGTACTGATCTTTATTATCATGGGACTGTTTGGAATTGCAACCACCTCGGCAGTGGCAGTGCTTGGTTCTGCTGGTGTGGCAGTCGGTCTGGCATTACAGGGCAGCCTTTCAAATTTTGCGGGTGGTGTGCTGATCTTATTGTTAAAACCTTTCCGTGTCGGAGATTACATTATAGAACATTCCGGCGGGAAAGAGGGTACGGTAACAGAGATCTCCATTTTCTATACGAAACTGCTCACCATTGACAACAAAGTGGTCATGGTACCAAACGGTACACTCTCTAACAGCAGCATCACGAATGTTTCCACCATGGAGAAACGCCGTGTGGATCTGGTAGTAGGCATTGCATATGAAGCAGATATCAGAACTGCAAAAGAAGTGTTGTATTCTGTTGCAGAAGCGGAGGAGGCAAGACTGCCGGAAGAAGAGATTCTTGTATTTGTGGATGAACTCGGAGATTCTTCCGTAAACATGGGTGTGCGTATCTGGGTAAAAACAGAGGACTACTGGTCTGCAAGGTGGCGCCTGACCGAAAATATCAAGTATGCGTTTGACAGTCACAATATTTCCATCCCATATCCTCAGATGGATGTGCAGATCAAACAGTAAATGACATTGATACCTCAAAAGTGACCAATATGAGTGGTATGTTTACAGGCTGCGGAACCAGTAAAGTTACCGTGAAACAGTCATAACGCTCTTATGTGCAAAATTAACAAAGATTTCTAAAAATCGTTGACAAAATAAGTGAGATATGCTAATTTTGATTTGTTAGGCAAAACAGATGACAAAGAGGATTCTGTTGAATGGTTATTTTATGTATTTAGGAGGTTTTTAAAGAGTTATGCAGCAGGGAACTGTAAAATGGTTTAATGCCAAAAAAGGTTATGGATTTATTTCGGACGAGCAGGGAAATGACGTATTCGTACATTTTTCCGCATTGAACATGGATGGATTTAAAGAGTTAAAAGACGGTGAACGTGTTGAGTTCGAGGTTACCGAAGGAGAAAAAGGTCCTCAGGCTGCCAATGTAAGCCGTATCGCATAACAGCAGATGATTCCATAAGTACCAAAAAGGGAGTGTAAATATTACATTCCCTTTTTAAGTTGTATAAAATGTGATATAATAAGACTGCCGAGCGAAGCGAGTGTAGATCACGATCATGTGCTGCTTTTGCGCATGATATAATGAGCGCAAGTGAGTCAACATGCTTGCTTGATTGACGAACGGCGAATTGGATTATGTGTTTTTTTTTGCACATAATATAACAGACATAAGACCATATTTTGGAGGAAAACGATGAAACTGACTGATTTGGATGCATATGAAGTTTTAGAGCAGTGCCCTTTGCGCGATTTGAAATCCGAAGGGCTCGTTTTACGTCATAAAAAGAGCGGCGCAAGAATTGCTGTAATCTCAAATGATGATGATAATAAGGTATTTTATATCGGATTCCGCACTCCGGCGGAGGATTCCACAGGTGTACCACATATTATAGAACACACAGTATTGTGCGGTTCGGATAAATACCCGGTCAAGGATCCGTTTGTGGAACTGGTCAAGGGATCCTTAAATACATTTTTAAATGCAATCACTTATCCGGAGAAAACGATTTATCCGGTGGCAAGCTGCAACGATACGGATTTTCAGAATCTGATGAGTGTTTATATGGATGCGGTATTCCATCCGAATATTTATAAACATCAGGAGATTTTTAAACAGGAAGGCTGGCATTATGAGCTTGAGAGCGAAGATGCGCCGATTACGATCAACGGTGTTGTATATAATGAAATGAAAGGTGCTTTTTCCTCAGCTGACGATGTGCTGCAGCGGGAAATTTTAAATTCCCTGTTTCCGGATAACACTTACAGTAACGAGTCCGGCGGAGATCCGGAACGTATCCCGGATCTGACCTATGAGGATTACCTTGATTTTCACCGCAGATATTACCATCCGTGCAATTCCTATATTTACCTGTATGGAAATATGGATGTGGCAGAAAAACTCCGCTGGATGGATGAGGAATATTTAAGCCATTATGAGGAAATTGAACTTGACTCTACAGTAAAGGCACAGAAGCCATTTGAAAAACCAGTGGAGATCACGAAGAAATACCCAATCTCTTCCGCAGAACCTGAGGAAGATAATACCTATCTTTCTTATAATCTGGTTGTGGGGGACATTTTAGATAGAAAACTTTATCTGGCATTTGATGTGCTTGACTATGCATTGCTCGGTGCACCGGGGGCTCCGTTAAAACAGGCACTGATCGACGCGGGCATCGGAAAAGATATCGTTGGCGGTTATGACAGCAGTACCATGCAGCCGGTATTTTCCATCATTGCAAAAAATGCGAACAGTGCAGATAAAGAGAAGTTTCTTGCGACGATACAGGATGTGTTAAACCGTCAGGTAAAAGACGGCGTGGATAAGAAAGCACTGCTTGCCGGGATCAGTGCGTCAGAGTTCCGCTATCGTGAAGCGGATTTCGGACAATTCCCGAAGGGACTTTTATACGGCATCCAGTGTTTGGACAGCTGGCTTTACGATGACATGCAGCCATTTATGCATGTGGAGGCATTAGATACTTACTGTTTCCTGCGGGAGCAGGTTGAGACCGGATATTTTGAAACATTGATTGAAAAATACCTGCTTCAAAATCCGCATGCGTCGGTGGTTGTGATTGAGCCGGAGAGAGGTCTTAATGCAAAAAGAGAAGAGACACTGGCAGAGAAACTTGCTGCATATAAAGACAGCCTGAGTAAAGAGGAGATCAAGCAGCTTATCGCAGACACGAAACATTTAAAACAGTATCAGGAAGAGCCTTCACCAAAGGAAGATTTGGCAAAAATTCCGATGTTAAAACGTGAGGATATGAAACGTGAGGCGGCACCGCTTTACAATACGATGAAAAAATGCGGTGACACGACGGTCGTACACCATGAGATGTTTTCAAATGGTATTGATTATCTGCGCATCCTCTTTGATATCCGTGATATGGAGATCAAAGATCTGCCGTATGTTGGAATTTTAAAATATATCCTTGGCTATATGGATACAGAGCGGTACGGATTTTCAGAACTGGCAAATGAGATCAACATCCACACCGGTGGAATATCCGCAAGCTGTGGTGTTTATCCGCATGTGAAGAAGCCGGAGGATATGCAGTTTATGTTTGAACTGCGTGTAAAAACGCTTGCATCGGAGCTGCCCCAGGCGATGGATCTTTTGCGTGAGATCATAATGACGACAAAGATTTCTGATGAAAAGCGCCTGCGTGAGATCATTGCGCAGCTTCGTTCAAGGGTGGAGGCGGCATTTGACGGTTCCGGACATTCGGTGGCATCCATGCGTGCGCTGTCTTATTTCTCAAGAGCGGCATATTATCAGGAGGCAACCGCAGGCATTTCCTTCTATGAGCTGGTCGCTGATTTAGATGAACATTTTAATGAGAAAAAAGATGCACTGATCGCACAGCTTGAGAAAATGGTACAGACGATATTTGTACCGGAGCGCATGATCGTCAGTGTTGTCTGCGAAGAGGCAGATTATCAGGCGGTAGAAGCACAGATCGCTTTCCTGTTAAAAAATCTGTATCCGTCGAAGGAAATCGTGAAAGAGCGGAGTCTGCCAGAGCTTCATTTAGAAAAGAAAAATGAGGGATTTATGGATGCCTCCCAGGTGCAGTATGTGGCGAGAGCTGGTAACTATGTGCGCCACGGATTTTCGTATCACGGTGCATTGCGCATTTTAAAAGTCATTATGGGATATGATTATCTCTGGATCAATGTCCGTGTCAAGGGCGGAGCCTATGGATGTATGAACAGCTATATGCGGAATGGAGATACTTATTTTGTTTCCTACCGTGATCCGAACTTAAAGAAAACGGATGAGATCTATGACGGTATCCCGCAGTATCTTGCCGATTTTAAGGCGGACGAGCGTGAGATGACAAAATACATCATTGGTACGATCAGTGATATGGATACGCCGATGAATCCGAGTGCGAAGGGAGCACGTTCCATGACCGCATATTTACAGGGACTGGATTTTGCGGATATCCAGAAAGAGCGCGATCAGGTGATCGGTGCAACAGATGAGGATATCCGTGGCTTAAAGGATCTGATCGCATCCGTGCTGGAAGAAAAAAATCTCTGTGTCATCGGAAACGAAGATAACTTAAAGAGTCAGAGCGACATGTTTATGCAGCTGAAAAATTTATATGAATAATTTGGGAATGGAGTACGAATGAAAGAAAATTTTAAATCGGGATTTGTCACAATTATCGGCAGACCAAACGTTGGAAAATCAACTTTAATGAATCATCTGATTGGTCAGAAGATCGCAATCACATCCAATAAACCGCAGACCACCAGAAACCGTATCCAGACTGTCTATACGGATATGGAACGCGGACAGATCGTATTTTTGGACACGCCGGGAATCCATAAGGCAAAAAACAAGCTGGGTGAATATATGGTCAACACTGCAGAACACACATTAAATGAAGTGGATGTGATCCTCTGGTTAGTAGAGCCGTCGAACTTTATCGGAGCAGGGGAACAGCATATCATCGAGCAGTTAAAAAAGACAAAAACACCTGTGATTCTTGTCATCAATAAGGTGGATACGGTCAGCCGTGACAAGATACTGGAATTTATCGATACTTACCGCAAAGTATATGATTTTGCCGAGATCGTTCCGGCGTCCGCCCTGCGCGCACAGAATCTCGATACCGTACTTGACATGATCTTTAAATATCTGCCGTACGGACCGCAGTTTTATGATGAGGACACAATCACAGACCAGCCGGAGCGCGCGATCGTTGCGGAGATCATCCGTGAAAAGGCACTTCATGCATTGGATGATGAGATCCCGCACGGAATCGCTGTCTGCATTGACCGCATGAAACAGCGGAAAGGACAGAACATCATGGACATTGAGGCGACAATCGTCTGCGAGAGGGATTCCCATAAGGGCATCGTGATTGGAAAAGGCGGGGCAATGTTAAAAAAGATCGGTTCAAACGCACGTTATGAGATCGAACGACTGTTAGAGGAACAGGTCAATTTAAAACTTTGGGTAAAAGTTAAAAAAGACTGGCGTGACAGCGATTCCATGATGAAGAATTTTGGTTATAACAAGGATGAGATCTAAACTTACCATTTTTTTGCTGGTATAAGCGAAGCTGTCTGCGGAAATCCTAACATTATCAAGTGATGGATGATGGGAGGATGAGACCATGGATGAAGCCTGGAGCAATTTTATGATAACAGGAAGAGTAACTGATTATTTAAAATACAAAGAGTCGCACGAAGGCAGCTTTGATACCACAGGGAGAGGATGGGAGAACAGACCGGATGGGACAGAATATCGTAGTGACCGGGATGGTCTTAAAGGTAATGCCGATTGGCGATTATGACAGAAGAATCACGCTGCTGACAAAGGAACGGGGCAAGATCACCGCATTTGCAAAGGGTGCAAGAAGACCAAACAGTGCACTTGTTGCTGCGGCAACCCCGTTTTCCTTTGGAGAATTTGAAATGTTTGAGGGAAGAAGTTCCTACACCGTAGTCAGGGCATCCATTCAGAACTATTTCAGGGAAGTTCAGGAAGAACTTGAAGCTACATATTATGGGTGTTATTTTCTGGAATTTGCCGATTATTACTGTCAGGAAAACAATGATGAACGGGAAATGTTAAAGCTGCTTTATCAGTCACTCAGGGCATTGACGAGCGCTGCCTATGATAAGAGGCTGGTCCGCTTTATTTTTGAACTGAAGGCGATGGCTGTCAACGGCGAGGCGCCAAACGTTTTTTCCTGTGTCAGATGTGGGGAAAAAGAAAATTTGCGCTGGTTTATGACAAGGCGTGGCGGATGTATCTGTGAAACGTGTGAAAAAAAGGATCCGTCACCGGAGGAATCCAGCAGGTTTTTACTGGAAGAGTCGACGCTTTACACAATGCAGTACATCATTTCGGCAAGGGTGGAAAAACTGTATACTTTTTCCGTCAGTGACAGTGTGTTAAGACAGCTGCTGGCGATCATGAAAAGTTACCGTGCAGTTTATCTGGATCATTCGTTTCAGACGCTGAAAATGTTGGAGGGACTATTTACTGGTTGAAATCGGGAATGGGAAATAGTATAATGTAAAACATTGGATATGTAAGACGAATGGAGAATTATAAAAATGAGAAAAGCATGTATGGCAGGTATCAGCGTACTGATTGGCATTTCGATGCTGGCTGGATGTGGAAAATCTCTGGATGCGGATACGGATACGGTGTATGTACAGAAAAACGGAACCGTGCTTTCGGTGGATGTTGAAACGTTAGACAAAGATTATTATGATGAGACGGAGTTAAAGGATTATGTGACGGATGCCGTTTCCACATATACCGGGGAGCATGGAAAGAGTGCGGTCAAACTGGAAAATCTGTCTGTGAAGGACGGTACGGCAACACTTAAGATGAAGTATAAGACGCCGGAAGATTACACAGGATTTAATGGCATTGAACTCTATGAGGGAAAAGTTGTTAAGGCACTCGCAGCAGGATATGATTTCAAGACAGATTTTGTCAGTGTGGAAGATGGAAAGGTGACAGGAACCGCCACAAAGGAGGAAATTTACTCCGGAGAAGATTTAAAAGTAGTCATCATCAAGGCAAACAGAGATGTGAAAGTAGACGGTACAATCTGCTATGTTTCAAGTGAGAATGTAAAACTGACCGGAACAGACAGTGTGTCCATCCGGGATGGTTACAGTTTAAACAGTGGCAGTACAGCCGATGAGAGTGATTCAGATGAAAATATCGCTGATGGAACAGAGAGTATTGGCGGGTCAACAGAGGTGTCTGACACAGACGTCAATGACGATACAACTTATGTAAAAGATGATGGGGCATTTGAAACAGATGTCTACACATACATTATTTATAAGTAAGCATACAAAAGAGGCAGTTTACTGCCATTTTATAGAAAGGTGAGGAATTATTTATGGAAAAATCAATGGACAAAATTGTAGCACTGGCAAAATCAAGAGGATTCGTTTATCCGGGATCTGAGATTTACGGCGGTCTTGCAAATACATGGGATTATGGTAATCTCGGCGTTGAGTTAAAGAACAATGTAAAAAGAGCATGGTGGCAGAAATTTATTCAGGAGAACCCATACAATGTTGGTGTGGACTGTGCGATCTTAATGAACCCGCAGACATGGGTTGCATCCGGACATCTTGGAGGATTTTCTGATCCTTTAATGGATTGTAAAGAATGTCACGAGCGTTTCCGTGCAGACAAGATCATCGAGGATTTTGCGGAAGAGAAAAAAATTGAGTTAAAGAGTTCCGTAGACGGCTGGACACAGGAAGAGATGCGTGATTTCATCGAAGAAAATCAGGTTCCATGTCCGACCTGCGGCAAACATAACTTTACAGATATCCGTCAGTTTAACCTGATGTTTAAGACATTCCAGGGTGTTACTGAAGATGCAAAAAATACCGTATACTTAAGACCGGAGACAGCACAGGGTATTTTCGTTAATTTTAAAAATGTACAGAGAACATCCCGCAAAAAGATCCCGTTCGGTATCGGACAGGTCGGAAAATCTTTCCGTAACGAGATCACACCGGGTAACTTTACATTCCGTACCAGAGAGTTTGAGCAGATGGAGCTTGAGTTTTTCTGTGAGCCTGGCACTGATTTAGAGTGGTTCCAGTACTGGAGAGGCTTCTGTCGTGACTGGCTGATCTCCCTTGGAATCAAAGAGGATGAGATGCGTCTGCGTGACCATGATCCGGCTGAACTTGCATTTTACAGCAAGGGAACAACCGATATCGAGTTCTTATTCCCGTTCGGATGGGGCGAGCTCTGGGGTATCGCTGACAGAACTGATTATGACCTTGGACGCCATCAGGAGACTTCCGGTCAGGATCTTACTTATTTTGATGATGAGAAGAATGAAAGATATCTTCCGTATGTCATCGAGCCTTCACTCGGTGCAGACCGTGTTGTTTTAGCATTCTTATGTGCTGCTTACGATGAGGAGAATATCGGAACCGAAGAAAAACCGGATATGAGAACAGTTCTTCATTTCCACCCGGCTTTAGCTCCGGTTAAGATCGGTGTGCTTCCATTATCCAAGAAGTTAAATGAAGGCGCAGAAAAGGTATTTGCACAGCTTTCACACAAATACAACTGTGAATTTGATGACAGAGGAAATATCGGAAAACGTTACAGAAGACAGGATGAGATCGGTACTCCGTTCTGCGTAACTTACGATTTCGAATCTGAAAATGACGGTGCGGTAACGGTTCGTGACCGTGATACCATGGAGCAGGAGCGTATTAAGATCGAGGATCTGGATGCTTATTTCGCAGAGAAGTTTAATTGGTAGGAGATAATGAAAACATTTACAATCGGAAAAAAGAAAATTGTGTTGAAAGAAGAATGGATGGTCGGATTTATAACAACATGGATCGTTGGACTTTTGGCACATGCCTATCGTTTCTTTAATTTTCTTCCTATATGGGACAGTATTTATAATTTTACGGGAGTCGGTTCTACCTATACCCTGGGACGCTGGTTCTTAGGGTATGCAGGACTGATTACTTCGATGTTTGATCTTCCGTGGGTCAACGGTGCATTTTCTCTTTTTTATATCAGTATCGTTGTTATTTTACTCACTGAAATGTTTGAAATAAAAAATAAGGGAATGATCGTGCTTTGTGCGGCAATTTTTGTGTCCTTCCCGACCGTTGTGTCTTCTTTTGCTTATATGTATACGGCAGATGCGTATCTACTCGCATTTTTGCTGGCTACGCTTGCAGTTTATCTGACTTGGTGTGTCAAAAAGTGGGGAACGATAGCAGGAATGGTCTGTCTTGCATTTGCAATGGGGATTTATCAGGCATATGCAACGGTGGCAATCGTGTTGGTATTGCTTTATATTATCCGGCAGTTTGTCATTGAGAAACTTGACTTCTTAGAAGCAGTAAGAAAAGATTTAAAATATCTTGGAATGCTGGTCGGCGGAGCGGTACTGTATGCGGTTATTTTAAAGATCACATTGATCCGTTATAATATTACACTGCCAGGTTATCAGGGAATCGGTGCTTTGGGGATCATGTCATTAGGGCAGTATAAGGCGGCATTGCAAAAGACACTGTATCATTTCAGGCTGATCCTTGGAATGGAACATGGTGTGGAAAAACACGTTTATTCCTTATTAAATGCAGCGGCATTGTTGCTGATCGGACTGATCTTAATATATCTTTTAGTACGCAATCAGGTTTATAAGAAAAAAATGTCAATGTTAGCCTCCATTGCAGCTGTCTGCCTGATCCCGGTTGGAGCATACTTTATCAACTTTACTTCACCGGACGTGCAGTATTATACGCTGATGGAAATGGCTGTCTGCCTGATCTATCTGCTTATGATCATTATGTTGTTGCAGTTAGACTGGAAAACCTGGATCTCAAAGATACTGAAGGGATGCGGTATTTTTGTGCTTTGTGGACTGGTGTATTATAATGTGATTAACTGTAACATTGCATATTTTAATATGAATCTGAGCTATCATAAATCCATTTCTATCGCAGAGGATGTTTTGCAGCGTATCGAGCAGATGGATGAGTTTCAGAACCAGCATGATAAGGTCGTTATCATGGGTGATTATAATTGTGCAACAGAGAATCTCCAGATTATGATGCCGAGCATTATGGGAATCAGCAATGACTCATTTCTGAATGATTCTTACCATTACACTATTATCTGGAATTATTGTTTTGGAGTCCAGATGGAACAGGCGTCTTACGACGAGATGATGGAGATCGTGGAAACAGATGAATATAAAAATATGTCTGTTTATCCGCTAAAAGGGTGTGTAGAATATATCAATGGCATCATTGTGGTTAAAATGCAGGAATAGGAGTTTTACATGACACATAAGATTGCGAAAATATGGAATCGGGTTTCCTATGAAACGATGATTTTTATTGCTTTTCTGATCCGCTTTTTATCAACCAGAGCATTAGATCTGGATACATGGTCCAGTGCATGGGATGCCATGGATTATTCCATGGGAAATGGTTCAAGACTTTTGATTGGAAGTATATATAAACTCTTTTATGGAGATTATCTGGATGTCACTGTGGCATATAAATATGTAGGAATCGGTATTATGTTGACGATTCTGGTGCTGGCGATCGTGCTGGGGCAGTTGATACGGTTATCGCTGGCAGCAGATCCGGAACATAGGGATATCATTTATGGAGTTGTGGTAGCGTATATGGTAGCTCCGTTTTCGATTGCCTATGTATGGAATGAAGATAATTTGGGACGGCTGGATGTCTATATGCTTTTGATCACACTTCTGACGGTGTTAGCAGCACTGCGGTTAAAGAATTTTGCTATAAAAGCGATGCTTATTACGATATTGGGAGTCGTGGGACTTGCAATCCATCAGGGGTATGCTTTTTTATATTATCCACTGACGTTCACGGTGCTATGCTATGATGCATTTGCGGAGAACAAACTGCACAAAAAAGAATTTTTTGGGGTGGTATTGTCCGGTGCAGTCGAGGTTTTTGCAGCGGTCTATTTCCAGTTTTTTACAAAGATCAATTTTGACAGTGTAGAGAATACGGTTGCTTTTATCAAGTCCCGCACCAATTTAGAAGTATCAGATTTTGCAATCCAACTGGAATATTTTGGAAGCATGAAATATCAGTTAGACGAAGTGACATCTGTGTTTTTCCATGGCAATGAGGATCCCATCAGGCGTCTGCTTCTGATTCTTGTGTTGATGTCACCGCTGCTTATTTTATATCTGTTAGTCTGGAAAGATGTTTTTTCAGACTTAAAACAGAAAAAAGTAAAATTGATACAGACACCATATTTATACGCGGCTCTGGTAAATCTCTGTTTTATACCGATGTTTGTGATACATGTTGACTGGGGAAGGCACTTAGCGCCGCTTATGGCGATGCCGACATTTGTTTTTCTGTTTTTCCTTGCGAAGAAAGACCAGTCCATGGTCTATGCATTTGGAAAAATGAAAGATCGTGTCAGAAAAAAACCGTGGTATTTTGTTATAACACTGGTGTGGATGGCAGGGTTTGCAAGTTTTGGTGCGCGTAATTTTCAGTGGCAGACTGACAGGTTATACAATTTTTTGAAATATGGATTTCATATGTAAGAGAAAGGGGGGACTAAAGACGAGGGGCTTTGGTCCCTTTGTATGTGAGGATTAAAAAATGAGATTCCTAAGGAATAAAGAGGAAAATGTCAGTAAAAAAGTCTGGTTCTTTCTGGCATATACCGTTTGTTTTGCAATCATTGCGGGGGCAGTGTTCTCCGTATTTATCATAAATAAAAAGAGTTTTATATGGGTTCCGGACGGTTTGCAGCAGCATTTCAATGCGCTGCTTTATTACCGTTCCTGGCTGTTATCGATCCTGGATACGCTGGCCACGGAACATAAGATCTCAGTCCCTCTCTGGGATATGCGGATTGGACTTGGATCAGATGTATTGACGACACTTCATTATTATGTCATTGGCGATCCGCTCAATCTTTTATCGGTGTTCGTGCCGGATGAAAAATATATGGAACTCTTTTACAATACGATGGTTCTGGTGAGAATATATCTTGCAGGTCTCGCGTTTTCTGCATACTGCAGATACCATGGACAGAAACCATATTCTACACTGCTTGGAGCAATGGTGTACGATTTCTGTTTCTGGGTTATTATTGCGGTGCGGCATCCGTATTTTTTAAATCCGATGATCTACCTGCCGCTGATTCTGGTCGGGGTGGATAAAATTTATAAAAAACAGAAACCATGGTTATATATGGGGATGCTTGCGGTAGCGACGGTCAGCAGTTTTTATTTTACATACATGATCTGTATCTTTGTTGCCATCTATGCTCTGCTTCGTTATCTGATGTTATTTGGAAAACCGGTTTTAAAGACGGTATGGTACTGGGTATGGCGTTTTGTGGCATACTCACTGGTGACACTGGCATCTGTTTCTGTCATATTACTCCCGGTTGTTGCCATGACACTGTCTACGGGAAGGGCAGGAGCGCAGCATACGTTTTCGATAATGTATCCGTTATCCTATTACCGGAAATTACTGTATGGCTTTCTGATCGGAGGTTCGACCTACTGGAGTGAACTTGGATATACGGGAATCGTCCTCTTAGCGGTGTTGTTACTTCTCTTTGGCGGCAGAAAAAACAGGGGGCTGCGTGCCGGATTTGTACTTATGACACTGTTGCTGTTGTTCCCGTTTGCCGGAAAAATGTTAAATGGAGGCAGTTATGTGGTCAACCGCTATATGTGGGCATACTCCATGCTTGTGTCTTTTATCGCGGTAAAAATGTATCCTCAGATGATGGAGATGCATTTTAAGAAAAAAATTGCACTGTTCTGGGCGGGGATCACCTATATCTGCCTGTGCTTGGAGATGCTTGGAAAGCATCAGAAACAGTATGTATTAGTGGCATTATTATTATTTTCCGTGCTGTTAGTTCTCATTGTCGGAACCGGGAAAAAGATGAAAGAAAAATTTGTTTTTAAGGCGGCATTGTTAGTGGTGGTGATGCTTGAACTGATCTATCAGGGATGGGCAGAATATGCGCCACAGGCGGGCAGTTATGTGGAAGAATTTGCCACGCAGGGGGAGGCACTTTCCATGCTGACAAAAGATGCTGCGGGTAGTCTTGTGAAAAATCATGCGAAAGATACGACATACCGCTATGAGTCCCTGCAGTCTGAGGAGTGGAAAAACACGGCGATGCAGCTTGGAATCAATGGTACCTCCTATTATTTCAGTCTTGCAAACCCGGATATCAACCAGTTTCAAAGAGAAATGTACATCAATCAGACCAGGGATTTCTGTTATTCCGGATTTGATGCGCGCACGATGTTAGAGGTGCTTTCCGGCGTGCGTTATTATGTGGTGCCGTCCGGGAACAGCGGACTGCGCCCATATGGTTATAATGTCTGCTTCAATCGCGGAACGCTTGGCGCCGGGGGACAGTATGAGGTAAAATGCGATGCCTATGAAAATGATTCGGTACTGCCGCTTGGCTTTGCAAGTGATGCGGTAATTCCACGGAGCACATATGAAGCGCTGGAGGTAACGGAAAAACAGCAGGCACTTTTACAGGGCATTGTCGTGGAAGATGATAAGATTCCATCTGCGTTAGCTGATACAAAGACGGAAACGGAATTTACGGATGAAGATATTTCTTATATGATCACAGATATGCACAATGTGGAACTGACCGACCAGGGATTTACTGCGACGGAAAAGAAAGCGTCAGTAACACTTTCCTTTGAGGGGATACCGGAGAGTGAAACTTACTTCATATTAAAAGGGCTTCAGTTTTCGGAGGAGGGAAAGACGTTAACACAGTCGAAGAGCCGTCTGCACATTGATGTGACCTGTGGAAAAATCACCAAAATGATCACATTCCTGACCAGAAAAAACAACTTTTACAGTGGTGTGGATGACTATCTGATCAATGCCGGATATCGTGATGAAAAAGCAGATGAGATCACACTGACCTTTCATGAAAAGGGAACTTACCGGTTTGATGAGATGCAGATTGTCTGCCAGCCGGTAAAACAGATTGCCGGTTGGACGAAAAGTCTGAAACAGGATATTTTAAAAGATGTTGTCATGGATACAAATCACATATCCGGTACCCTTACGGCAGATCAGGAAAAACTGCTCTGTATGACAATTCCGTACAGCAGCGGCTGGCGGGCATATATAGATGGTGTGGAAACAGAGATTTTAAAGGCGGATACGATGTATATGGCAGTTGATGTGCCGGAGGGAACACATCAGATCGAATTTTATTACTGTACGCCGTATTTAAAAAAAGGTGCTGGTTTGAGCGGACTTGGAATCCTGTCGGTGATCGGGATCGTTATTTTCAGGTATCGGAACGGAAGGAAAAAACAAAAAGAAATGGAATAGAGCAGAATAAGGAAAGGATCTGGGATGTCTACGATATATCTATCGGAAAAAAAGGAATACAGAGCACTTGATTTCTCAAAATTTGTGGCAGCATTTTTGGTTGCTGCCATTCATATTCCTCCGTTTGAGGAAATCGCACCGGTATTTTCACACGAATTTCAGCAGGTGATCTGCCGTATGGCAGTTCCGTTCTTTTTTGTGTGCACCGGCTATTTTATCGGAGAAAAAATAACAGACAAAGACAGGGTAAAAAAATATCTTTTCCATATTATAAAGATGTATGTATGGTGGAGTCTGTTATATCTGATACCGATCATTGACCGCTTCTGGGAGAAAAAAAGAAGTGCTGCCGGAAACATATTAGAACTTGCAAGAAGATTTTTCCTGATAGGATCTTACATACAGCTCTGGTATCTGCTTGCGACTGTTGCAGCGGTGCTGTTTTTGTATCTGTTGGTAACACGTTTTCGGTGGAATGTGAAAGGAATCGTGGCAGCGGCTGTGCTGTTGTATCTGACTGGAGTTTTCCACAATACTTACCGTCATGTATTCGATACCGTTTTACCGGCTGCGAATGAGATCCAATGGTATCTTTCTGTATTTGCTACGGCAAGAAACGGATTCTTTTTCGGATTCCCGTTTGTGACCATGGGCTATCTCTTTCGTGTGAAGGCAGACCGGATCCGAAAAAGTGCGTATGGATGGTACACGGTATTTTTCCTCGTGCTGATGATGCTGGAGGAATGGATCATCACACAGAAGATCGGCGAGTCATCGCATGATATGTATCTTATGACACCGCTTGTCACTGCAAATCTTTTCCTGGCTGCAGCCTTTTTTCCGGTGAGTGAGAGAATGGATGTGACCGCAAAAATAATGCGTGAGCTCTCGACGGAAATTTTCCTTTTACATATGCTGGTATATTTCTGGTATAAAAAGATCATGGAATGCATGGGACTGGATGTTTTCCTGCATCCAGTCC
>OIAH01000205.1_pt1 | contig 28602 bp, 24 predicted proteins | sample 1580711 | NCBI WGS metagenome assembly OIAH01 (sample SAMEA3882556, study PRJEB24775) | human gut metagenome | biome: human-associated habitat; feature: intestine environment; material: feces | place: Netherlands | collected 2009/2010
ATCTGCCGCACCTCGCTCGCCGTATCGGCACTTAGAATTATGCGGTATTGCCCTATGAAAAACAAAAAAGCTTTGGACGCAGGCTTGTGCGGAGCAAACTGTCCAGGGTGTATCCAAAAGACGCATATTTGCTGGTTCGAGCGCGAAAAGCCCGTTTGCCATTCTTTTGTCAGCGCCCTTGAAAGCCGTGCTTTTCTCCCTGCGCTGCCCGGACGCTGCTGCCGTTGAGAACCCCCGGCTAAGCCGGGGGCTTGAGGAAGCCCTAGAAGGGCATATTACAGACAACGCCCCTCAAGGGGCCTCGAACGGTTCGGCCAACTGCATTGCCGACTCGTGGCAGGCCCCTTAAGGGGCGTTTTACTTATGCCTTGGTATTCTTGCTACCCGTAAACGGGTCAATAAACTCTTTCAGGCTCATTTGATCCGCTATCTGATCTTCGTCAAGCTGATGCTTGATGTACTCCGCAATTTGCTTCTTATTTCACCCTACTGTGTCAACATAGTATAATGGCATCCAAGGAGGAGTAAAGCATGATGGTCGGCAAAGTGGTCAAATACAAGCTGAAAGGGGCTGTTGCACAAGCTCCAACAAAAAGACCAGAGCTATTTAGCCGAAAGGCTTTACAACTCTGGTCTTTTGCTTTAACGTTGGTAACTCTGAAAATGAGCTGAGGTCGGCACTTATTTATTTGTTAAGTTGGTCCAAAACTGGCTGCACAACGGCCATCTTTTCTTCAACCCAGGTGTTCCAGTTGTCTTCAAGCTCCCCGTCCTTGAGGATAAGTTTTGCATACTCATCGCCCAAATCCATTGTTGCCTGCGATTTTTCGCGTGAACTCAAAAACTCATATTCGTATTCTCTAGGCAGAAGCGTTGTTGTGTCACTTAATTCTTCGCGAAGTTTGTAGAAACCACGTACGGTATCCTGAATTTCATGACTGTAGTTAGGGCTTACCAGACTAAAGTCATCTGGTAAAATCAACCCGCCAAAAGAGGATTCCTTAGAAGGGTACTTACCGCCAAGCACACTTGTCGCACTTCCCTGGATGGAAGGATCAAGCAGAGAAACATAATTTCCATTTTCATCGAGCTTCCAATCGATTCCTTCAAAGCCCATATTCATGAAGTTCTGTCCTTCCTCTGTGCAGGTGTAGTCCAGAATATCCATTGCGCGTTCGAACTTTTCCTGGCTGATTGTCGGGCTGAACATAACTTGTCCCCAATAGTTGGAGTCTTCACGATAATGATACATACCATCATCGCCCACGAGCTGTGCGAGGTGGAGTACTTTGTCCGGATCCAGCCCCTGCTCAGCAAGACCATTTCGGATATAGGTAATCATGATTGCGTGACCGTCTTCCAGGGTCAGACCGGATGTTCCCTGAACGTAAAATTTCTGAGCACCCTGATAACGTGTATAGCTATAGAACTCAGAATCGAGAATACCTTCCTGGTAAAGATCCTGATACTTTTTCAATGCATCCAATGTGCGAGTGTCAGCAGGTGCCCACTGGAACTGGCCGTTTTCATCCTTGTAGTAACCATCTCCGATATTGCATGCTTCGGAGAATGTGGTTGTGGGATACAGCTTTACCATATCATAGGGCCAAATACTCATACCTACCAGATTATCGCCTACATTGCCAGGATCTTTTTCCAGGAATGTTTTGGCAATTTCTTCGAGTTCGTCCGGAGTATAGGTATCTTTCAGTTCCAGACCGCAAGCTTCCATCCAATCTTTGCGCAAATAGATCAGGGCGTGATAGCTAAGACGTTCACTAGGACGATTCAGAGAGAAAACCGGGCGATACAGAAAGTAAGTACCGCCGAGTTGTTCCTCGGCCATAGCGGCAGCAGGGACGTTTTCCTGCGTCTTAGCAACATTAGGCCACCGCTCTTTCCAGTCATCGGGCAGACGGTAAATGGCCTCTTGATTAGCATAGTTTTCTAACTCACCAAATTCAAACTGAGCATTAGCAACATCGGGCATATCGCCGGAGTTAATCCAGATGCGCAAACGCTCATCCCAATCGGAAGGATCCATTGTAACAGCGATAATATCAAAATCCACATTGAACTTATCCAACCAGAAACGGCCCCAATCGTCTGCAGAATAGTCTGCACCGGATTTGATTCCCGCCTGGAGCCAACTCAGAGTAAGATGTTCGTCATAGGTGTCATCCGATGCGGATGAAGCAGTTGAATTTGTGGTTTCAGAACCACTTGTGGTTTCAGAACCACTTTTCCCGCAGGCTGCAAGACTCAAAATGAGAGTAGCGCAGAGAAAAAGTGTACCCAACCGTTTGAACTTTTTCATATTGATTTCTCCTTTTCAATTGGTTTCATTTTTACGCCTTGATCGCTCCGACCATGACGCCTTTTGCAAAATGTTTCTGCAAGAAGGGAAATACGCACATGATGGGCAAAGAGGTCAACATGACCGCTCCCATCTTGATTCCCATATCGAAGTTTCGCACAGCTGCTTGTGCGGAGCTGGTGTTGCTTGAAATATTGGATTCCATCACAATGGAACGCAGAACTACCTGAAGCGGAATAATACTATTGTCATGAATGAAAATCAGCGCATTGTACCACTCGTTCCACCGGTCAACCATATAGAACAATGTAAGTGTTGCAAGAATCGGTTTGGAAATGGGAAGAATAATGGAGAAAAGAATTTTCCATTCACCTGCTCCGTCCAGTTGCGCGGATTCAATCAGTGCTTCCGGCAACGAACAGAAATAATTACGTGCAAGCACAAAATAAAATACATTGATGCCGCTCGCCAATATGACAGACCAAATTGTATTCGTTAGATGAAGTTCGCGCATTTGCAGGTACAAGGGAAGAATGCCGCCATTAAACAGCATTGTGAACAGAATAGCTCCCAAAATAAGCCGCTTGCCTGGGTAATTTTTTCGGCTTGTGCCGTACGCAAGTGAGACTGTCAGAAACAAGTTGATCGGGAGTCCAAGAAGCAGAATTTTGAGAGATGTCAGATAGCCGATGGAAATGCGCTTATCTCTAAGAAGATTGATATAATTGTTCAGTGTAGGTTTACGCGGTATCAAAAGAAGCGGCGTATTGAGATATTCCCTCTGCGTAGAAAACGAGATCGCAATCGTATTAATGAAAGGCACAACTACCGCCAAAACAAGGAGAAACAGAAATCCGGCAATCAAAAAATCTGCCGTGGTAGCTTTTCGATTTCTCATAATATCATTCCTCCTTTTTTAGCCGAACAGGCCACTTCCGCCAAATTTCTTTGCACCGCGATCGGCAGCAATCAGGAAAATGCAGTTGACCACAGAACGGAACAAGCTAATTGCCATGGAAAAGCCAAAATCGGGAACGGAACCAAAAGTAATGCGATAAATGTACATATCAAGAATCTCGCAGATGTCTTCTACGGCCGGATTGGATAGATTGAAAATCTGGTCGAATCCTCCCGTCATCAGATTTCCAATGGAAAGAACCAGCATAACAAGAACTGTCGGTTTCAAATTAGGGAGAGTCACTCGAATAAGAGTTTGCCATCGGTTGGCTCCGTCCAATTCGGCGGCTTCATATTGATCCACGTCAATTCCAGACAGTGCAGCGAGATAAATGATCGCACTCCAACCAGCAGACTTCCAACTATCTGTCAGATAAAGCAACGGTATAAACAGTGTGCTGTTTCCCAGAAAATTCGTCTTATCGAGGTTTAGCATGGCCAGAAGACTATTTACCATTCCATCGAGAGACAGAACATTTGTTACAATGCTTGCTACAATGACCCAGGACAGAAAATAGGGAAAGGTAAAAATTGTTTGAGCAATTTTGTTGAACCGTTTCCACTTGCACTCATTGATCAGAAGTGCAAGGATAATGGGGACCGGAAACTGAAAAAGAAGGCGGCCGACATTAATTGTCAAGGTTGTCCAGACTGAACGGAAAAAAGCCGCATCTTTAAACACATAAGCAAAGTTTTCAAACCCGCACCAAGGGCTACCCCAAATTCCACCGCGTGCGCTATATGTTTTGAATGCAAGCAGCAAACCGGACATCGGCCCATATGCGAAGAGAATGAACCAGATGATGCCGGGAAGCATCAGACTATAGCAGGCGCGATTTTTCCAGATGCTCCGCCCGAGATGACGGGCAGATGCTACGAATTTCCCTTTCATCTCAAACCTCTCAATACTCAGGTTGTTTCAGAGTTGTGTTTCCTTCGAATTCCAACTCATGAGCCAGTTCAACTACCATTCGCATTTCGTTGGCGCTGTGCATCAGAGCACCATGAACAACAACATTTTCAAAGCGAATATGGCGCGGACGATGCATTTCGTTATGCATTTCAAAGCCTCGGATGATCGAAACCGGGAAAATACTGCCCCCCACGGTGATGTTGCGGAAAGTTACATCCTGTACGTCGCCGCGAACACGGTCAAGCGAATATTTGGAATCAAGGATTTTAATATCCACAAATTTTTCCTGGGCATCTTCGATTCGAATATTTTCATACAGAATATTGTGAACATTAGCGCGATCCGCATTGTGTATCGTCAAAACACCTCCGGATTGATTCCCCTCATATTCGCAATGAATGATGTCACAGTCGGAAAAAACAATATCAGAGACTTCGTTGCAACGTAATTCGTAGCCGATCTCCAACGCATTACCAGGTTCGGCGTTCCAAAGCGTACAGCCGTGTACATGTACATTCTTCACATTGCAGCAAGCCGCCGGACTGGGAAGCGGACAGGCCTTAATGCAAATGCAGTCGTCACATGCTCGGATAAAACAATTCTCGATCGTTACGTTTTCACACCCAACGATATCAATTCCGTCACCTGTAACCAAGCGGGACAAAATGTTGACGTCGCAAATGGAAACATTCCTGCATGCACCGGGGACAAGGTTCCAAACGCCGCTGTCTACAATAGTGATGCCTTGGATGCGGATATCATCGCCCAGGGTAAAGGCTGCCATCAGGCGTCCCCCATTTTCGTCTGGTTTATGCCATACAGAGCCGTATAGTATACCGTTCCCGAGCACAGAAACGCAATCCGCTTTGTAGGAGAAAATCCGTCCGCATACAATACTTCCTTCTTCCAGATAGGCGCATTCTCCGCTTTTCAGCTCTAATGATCCAACGTTATACACATGGCCTTTTCGAAAGAAGTAAGCGGGTGCCGGATCCGGAGGCGCTACATAGTTCGTAGTCAAAATGAAAAGCGGCGTCTTCAGATTGCCGTCCAATTCCACACTTATTTTGACAGGACCGGGTAAGGTAAAGCGGATAACATCTTCTTTACGCTCGAAAGAAATGCCAACAGATAACGGGCGAATAACCACATCTTTAAATGCAGTGGAGACATGGATCTCAACCGGAAAATGTTCAGAATTCTTCCGAACTACAACGGCATAGTCAAAAGAATCTGTGTGATATACGTTCTGTCGGCGGCCATCACACCAAAGTTCATAACGATCTGAATGAGGAATCTCGGCTTCACTGTGAATCTCATATAGAGGATTTTCAGGAAAAAGAGGATGCGGATTGAATTTAGGCATACGTTATCACCTCCTGTGGATTAAAAATCTTGTGTTAGGGCCGAACGGCAGTGCCGTCCGGAAGACGTGCCAACATCCAGTTCCATGATACGCCGGTATTTTTACACGGATAGCGGGCCGCCAGTTCTTCGTTGATATCCACACCAATTCCGGGTTTATCGTTCAAGTACAGATATCCGTCACGCCGTTCGGGCATTCCTGGGAAGATTTCCTGCATAAGCCTTCCGTTGAGAGTTGGATAAAGCCCAGACAAGCCATCCGTCCACTCTTGAACGCCAAGATTTGGACAAGAGATGTCAAGATGTGCATTAACGGCGTGCCCGATCGGTGTCATGTCGATCGGGCCGTGCCAGGCGGTTCTAACGCCATAAGCATCACAAAATGCGATTACTTTTCGAGCGGGCGTGATACCTCCTATTTGACTGACATGGATCCGAATATAATCAATCAGATGCTCTTGGACAAGGTGTTTCCATTCCTGAGGATTGTTGAATAATTCCCCCATTGCCAGTGGTGTTGCACACTGCTGGCGTAAAATGCGGAACCAGTCCGACTGTTCCGGAGGTAAAGCGTCTTCCAGGAAAAGAAGATGGTATGGTTCAAGCTCTTTGGCAAAGTTCACTGCATCGATAGGCGAGAGCCTCTCATGTGTGTCATGACAGAACTCCAGTTCTCCGCCGTATTTTACATGCAATATTTCCATCAGGTTAAGTACGTTTCGAATATAGGATTTGGGGTCAAAGTAAGCTCCCGGGGGAGAGTTCTCGGGGCGATGCATAGAGGGATTTTTTCCGCCATATCCCCCGACCTGAACGCGGATTTTCCGATATCCGAGTTCCTTCAGGGCTGCAACACGTTCCAGTACGACATCGACGGAATCGCCTTCGGCGTGTGTATAGCACGGAATAGCAGCGCGGCACTTCCCACCGAACAGCTGGTATAACGGCATTCCCGCCATCTTCCCTTTGATATCCCACAATGCCATATCAACGCCGGACAATGCGTTGTTCAAGACCGGCCCGTTGCGCCAGTAACTCATGCCCATCACAGATTGCCAGATATCTTCAATATTCGACGGATCTTTTCCGATTAGAAACGGTCTTAGATAATCATTGATGACCGTCACTACGGCTGAATATCGATGTGCAAATGTCGCACATCCGACTCCATAAAGTTCAGGCTCATTTGTCTCGATCTTAACGGCAACAAGATTGATTCCTTCCGGGGCCGTGCAGATTGCCCGGACATCACGAATTTCAATGCTCATGTTTCACTGGTTCTCCTTTTTTGTTGCTCCCCAGGAATGACCTCTCTGTTCCGGCATACCGGGAAGAATCAGGCCGCCATCCACACGCAGGATTTCTCCTGTAATGTAAGAGGCTTGGTCGGACGCCAGAAATGCGACAGCATTTGCAATATCTTCAGGAGTTCCTGAACGTCCCAGAGGAATACGTGTGCCAAGTTCGTCCCAAAAGTCCACAGGGATAATACTCAGCTTCTGAAGATATTCTTTACTGCGCACTGCAATGGCTCCAGGCGCTACGCAGTTAACGCGGATGCCATAAGGGGCAAGATCCAGTGCCGCTGACTGAGAAGCTCGATTCAACGCAGCCTTAACTCCGCCGTATACTGCGTCACAAGGATATGCACGTTCCGCACGAGTAGATGTAATATTAATAATGCTACCGGAGATTTTCGCACGAACCATCTGAGTGGCAGCAGCCTGCATACAGAACAAATAATTTTTCAAGTCGAGATTGATCAGTTCATCTACAGTTTCCGGAGTCATATCCAGAATACTTTCCATACGAGTGCGCCCGGCATTGTTCACAAGAACGCAAGGAACTCCCATTTCTTCGGAAACCTGGTTGACAAATTTGGCTCCAGCACCATCTTTGCGCATATCCACACAATACATTGCACAGCGCTGCGCTGTGGTACTTTGAATTTCAGCACAGAGTTCCTCAGCTCTCTGAGTCGCAGAGAAAAAGGAAAAAGCAATATCGTATCCTTCCTTTGCCAATTTTAGCGCGATTCCGCGCCCGATTCCTTGGCTGGCTCCTGTTACAATTGCAATTTTGTTCACGAATTGTCACATCTCCTTTGCTTAATTTATTTGCGGTTAGATTCCTCACATGAGTAGAATTGCTGCTGCTCCAGGTGCTTCCAACTTAACTCTGGCGGGAAATTGTACGGTGCCGTCCCTTCCCACAGTGAAGATACTCACACCTCCGCCGAGCTGATTGGCGATAAACAGCTGTGAAGAAGATTCATCAAGAAGAAAATACCGCGGAAATCTGCCGCCGCTCGAACATCGTCCGCAGAACGTAAGCTCCGAACCGTCGGCACCAAGTGAATACCATGCGATTTCATCGGTTCCGCGGACACATGTGTACAACATATTGTACTGTTCGGATACCTGAAGATGTGCAGTAAGGATCGTGGGACCCTTGCACTCAGTAGTGCTTATACAAGAAACAACGGAAGCAACGCCGTTTTCATTAAAACAAAGCGTGAAAATTTGATTACTCAGTTCGGCGCTGATGTACATGAATCTGGAATTTGGATGAAAATCCATGTGACGGGGCCCACTGCCGCCAGGTAATTGGATATATGGCTGTTCGATATGCTTGTTCAGACGCCCGTCCTTTTGAATGTCAAACCGATATAGACGGTCGCCTCCAAGATCTGCGGCAAATAGTTCCCGTCCGTTGGGCGATAATCGGCAAGAGTGAATGTGAGAAGCGCTTTGCCGGGATTTTACCGGTCCACCCCCATGAAAATACAATGTTTGAATAACTTCCAAATGACCGTTGTTATCTGATACAACGGTGAGTGTACCAGAGTCATAATTTGAAATGTAGATTTTATGTTCTGGCGAAACACAAAGATGGCAGCTGCCTTGCGCTTCAAATGCTACTTGTTCAGCAAAATAAAAACTTTTGCCGTCTGGAATAAAATGTGTTAATAGCCCCTGAGGACCCTCGTCCAAAGCATAAAATCCACCGTATCCGTCTGCGCAAAGAAAAGACGGATTATGTACGGAAAGAACAGTGTTCGCAAATGGCTCAGCGCCTTCAGTACTGTTGAACAGTGCAATACCGGATCCGGGATCAGCAGGCAACCAAGCCGGGAATTCAGTGTATTCTCCAATCAGCAACACAATCAGCACCTCGGATATCATCACTTAAACATCACTTAAACATCACAATTATATTTTATCATTATTTTATGCGTAGTCAATTAGAAAATGTAATCAAAAAGCGAGAAAATACTTGTGCAAAGTGACACTATGCATTCTTTGCATCGGATGCATTGACCTTTTCAACAGAACATGATATGATAATAAAAAATAATGTTTGATTGTGATCGAGGTGATGTTTGATGCTCGCGTATCAGAGAGTCTACAAACAAATTCTTCAGGCCTTAAAGGATAATACATATCCAATCGGGTCTCTTCTTCCCGCAGAGCCGGAATTGGAGAAGATATACGGCGTTAGCCGTACAACAGTGCGACGTGCGATCGCGCAGTTGGCTGAAGAAGGATATGTTAAAGTAAAACAGGGGCATGGGACCATCGTTTTGAAGAGCATCTATCCGACAGATGCATTCGAGTATTCCAGATTGCATCATTTCGAAGACATTCTTTCAATTCGTCACGTAAATATTCCCAATCCAGAACAAATGAGCGCTCGGGGAATGTATATTGATTCGGTTGCGTCAGATGAGACCATTTCTCAAGTTCTTGAAATCCCGGTGGGAACAATGGTATACCGGATCCAACGCATTTTTTACAGTGGAGATAATCCACTGATGTTTTTGAACAACTATCTGAGAATGGACTTTTTCCCGAATCTCGACCGTTGGACAGAGCAATTTTGGGATTTATACCCGTTTTTGGTTCAGCATTATAACATTCAGTATCAGGGATGTTCCGAATATATTTCTGCCGTATCCGCGGATTTGGTGGATGCGCAGATTCTCCATATCAATCCAGGTGTGCCCTTGTTAAACAGTAGAAGAATCGCAAGATGCAATCTTGGACCGCTTGAATATGCTGTTCTTAGAATTCGCACAGATGTTATGGAACTGTGTATTACTATGGGGCCTAATTTGGAATCGAACTCTTTGAATTATAGCAATTTTCAAAATTAAAGCGCATATCCGCAGAAGCAGAACCAGCCGGAACAATCAGAGACAGTAACAGCGTGGAAAGCATTCTGAATCGCATTTGGAAGAGCATCCAGGGTCCTCGCCTTGAATTTACGAAGGAAAGCCTTCACCTTCGACCAAAGTTTTTCAATAGGATACGAAGATGCGCAATGTGGCAGGGCTTTCCACCACCGATGCGCAGAAATCCTCGGATATGTTCTCCAAGTGCCGCTACATGGATGAGCTGACCGGCGGGCGCAGCGTGGTGTTTGCCACCGGCACCCCGGTTTCCAACTCCATGACGGAGCTTTACACCATCCAACGCTATTTGCAGCATGACCGGCTGCAAGAGATGGGTATGGGCCACTTCGATTGCTGGGCAAGCCGCTTTGGTGAAACCACCACCGCGCTGGAGCTTGCCCCGGAAGGCTATACTTTTGTGGGAACCTCTGAAACGCTCCCTCGGCAAGAAACGCCGCGAAATCTCTAGAGACCAGATTGACCTGATTACAGAGGTTTATGCTGCGTTCGCTCCCGGCTCAAAGACACTCTACAGCGAAAAACGTAAATCAGACTGCAAAATTGAATGCCGTATCTTTGATCGCGAGGAGTTTATCGTCTCTATTTGCTTTGCTTCTTTTTTGAACCTGTTCCGTTCAGCATATAGCCGTTCCTGTTCTTCAAAGAGCTGCGCTTGCTCCGCTTGCAGTGTCTTCAAGCTCGGCAGCTTTTCATCGCCCTGCATAGCAAGAAGTGTCCTCCGCGCCGCCTCAAAGATCACAAGCTCTGTCTTATCCTTTTGTCCTGAATAGTTCTACGAAACAGGAGGTGCTTAGAATATGATGGGCATTGAAACAATGAAAAACGTCAGCCCGAAAACGGTTGACCGAAGCACACTCGTTCAGAGAAGCAGCATCCGGCTTGATCCTGCGGCACCGCGAGAGGACAGGCTGAGGGAGTTCATCAAGCAGATCAGAAATCCTTATTGTTATCTGGACGGGAAGACAGTGGTGAAGATCAGCTTCGCCGAGACGGACACGACAATGGAAGATTGTCTGGAACACTATCTGAGAGGTCTTTGATTTATGAACAGTCTGAATCTTTTCACCCGGTTCTATGGACAAGCGATTGAGCCTGTGGTATAATGAAATCGGTCAAAAAAAGAAGAATACGGATTAAGCCGCTTGCCTTGATGGTCATGTGGCGTTTTCGTGTTCCTCTTCATAAGAGTTGAAGCAAGCCTTCGTCTTTCTGATTTGATGTACCACACCAAACAGAAAAACGGAGGTTATTTTTATGCCAGACAAGGTTTACCGCACGGCGATCTACTGCCGTCTGTCCCGTGAGGATGGAGACAAAGTAGAAAGCAACTCCATCGCCAGCCAGAGAGCCATCTGCGAGGACTATATCGCAAGACATGAGGATTTGGAGCTTGTCTGTGAGCCGTTTGTGGATGACGGTTACAGCGGCGTTTCCTTCAATCGTCCTCAGTTCAAAAAGCTGGAAGAGGCAATCCGCAAGGGTGCGCTTGACTGCATCGTGGTCAAGGATCTCAGCCGCTTCTCAAGAAACTACATCGACGGCGGACGCTACATTGAAAAGATTTTCCCGCAGCTCGGCATTCGCTTCATCGCAATCAATGATGCGTATGACAGTCTGACCGGTGATCCGCAGTCCGACTCCTTTGTTATCCCGTTCAAAAACCTGATTAACGATTCTTACTGCAAGGACATCTCCATGAAAATCCGAAGCAGTCTGGAAGTCAAGCAGAAGAGCGGTGAGTTCGTCGGCTCGTTCGCGCCTTACGGCTACATGAAATCGCCGGAGAACAAAAACCAGCTCATCGTGGATGAAGCGGTCAGCGAATATGTGCAGATGATCTTTTCCATGTACAAGGACGGCTTCTCCATTGGGCGCATTGCAAAGCGTCTGAACCAGATGGGCGTCCTGTCCCCAATGGAATACAAGCATTTCGCCGGTGTGAAGTTCGATACCGTCTTCAAGACCTGCGATACCGCAAAATGGACATACAAAGCCGTCCAGCGTATTCTCACCAACGAGGTTTATATCGGCGTTCTGGCTCAGGGCAAGCGCGGCACTCCCAACTACAAAGTCCGCGTCGTGAAGAGCAAGGATGAATCCGAGTGGGTCAAGGTTGAAAATGCGCATGAAGCTCTTGTGTCCTACGAGGACTTCATGGCAGTCAAGGTCATGATGCAGCGGGATATGCGCTGTTCGCCCGATCAGGACGAAGCGCATCTGTTTTCCGGCTTCCTGTTCTGCGGAGACTGTCAGCAGCCAATGATCCGCAAGACCGTCCCGTCGAAGACGAAAAAGTATATCTACTACGTCTGCTCCACCAATAAGCACAGCCGGACGTGCAGCCCGCACAGCATCGCCGCAAAAGAGGTTGAAGAGAAGGTCTTCCGTGCTATTCATGACCAGATCGAGCTTGTCATCAATCTGGAACACGCGCTTGCGATGATAGAACGGCTTCCGTCTCAGAGCCGTAAGGCTTTCAATTACGAAGCCCAGATTGCAAAAATCGAGGAAGAGATTGAGCGGTATCAAAAGCTCAAGCTGGGGCTTTACGAGAACTTCATCGGCGGCGTCATTGATAAATCGGAATACTTCGAGTTCCGCAACAGCTACACCAAAACCATTGAGGACAAGCAGGAGGCACTTCTGCGGGTCAAAAAAGAAATGAAGCAGACGGTGACAACCGGCACGACTGAACGGAACTGGGTAACGCTTTTCAAGCAGTATGAAAACGTCGAAGAACTGAACCGCCGTGTGCTGATGTCCCTTGTTGACCGCATTCTGATTCACGAAAACCATGCAATCGAAATCGTCTTCAAATACAGGGACGAATACCAGCAGACGATTGAATACGTTCTCGGCTATGCCGATGAACTGGATATTGCCGTATAAAGGAGGGATGAGCAAATGGCAAGAAAAAGCAGAAAGCAAATTGCAGTCGAAGAGCCGGTTATCGAATCTGTCTCTTCCGAGGTCTTCTCAACAGCCATCTATGCCCGTCTTTCCGTTGAAAACAGCGGCAAGTCCGAAAAGGTGGATGTCATCGCAAATCAGATTGAGATTTGCAAGTCCTACATTGCAGAGCGTCCCTACCTGAATCTGATAGATACCTATGTGGACAACGGACGAACGGGTACGGTTTTTGACAGACCGGAGTTCAACCGTCTGATGAACGACATCCGCACCGGCAGGATCAAGTGCCTTGTGGTTCGTGATCTCAGCCGGTTCGGGCGTGACTACATCGAGGCTGGAACCTATCTGGAACGGGTCTTTCCGCAGATCGGGCTTCGGTTTATCGCCATCAAAGAGAACTACGACAACTTTGATACGGACGGCTCCGGCGAAAGCCTCATTATCCCTCTGCAAAACATGATCAACACCCTTTACTCGAAGGACATCTCCCGCAAGGTTTCTACTGCGCTCAAAGCACAGATGGAAAGTGGAGAGTTCAAGAAGCGCAATCTCCCGTATGGTTATCGCTGGGATGAAGAACACAGCAATATGGTTTTCGATGAAGAAACCGCACCGATTGTCCGGAAGATTTTCCAATGGAAAATTGAAGGACTGTCCCTTCCTGCGATTGCAGACCGGCTTGATGCAATGAACGCGCCCAATCCGGAGTTTCAGAAGTATCAGGTCGGCGTCCGCACAGGCAATGCTACGGCAAAGAAGATTTGGAACAAGTCTTCACTGACTACCATTCTGGATAATCCCCATTACGTCGGAGATACCGTTCTCGGACGGACGCTGAACGCCATCTACAAGGGCGTCAAGAATCAGCATATCGACCGCGAGGAATGGATTGTTTTTCCCAATACTCACGAGGCGATTATCTCCCGTGAGGACTTCCAGAAGGTACGAGAAATGCGGAACGCTGCTGCAAGGACAAGGGTTGAGAAGATGGAGCGCACGGAAGAAATCCGCGCTACGCTGATCAATCTCTTTGAAGACAAAATCGTCTGCGCAGACTGCGGCAAAAAGCTCTACTTCCATCGCAAGCGCGTTGACAAGCGTAAGGACGGCGCATGGTACGCCTTCTATGAGTGCAGCTCATCCGTCAAGCGCGGCAATCTCTGTACGCCGCACTATACGCGGCAGGATAAGCTTGAAGCCGATGTGCTTGCGGCGATCCAGCTTCAAGTCAAGGCGGCTCTCAATTACGACAAGCTGCTTGCCAAACTGAGAAACAGCGAAGGCGAACGCAGCATCCGCGATCAGCAGAATGCGCTCATCACAAGCCTGAATCTGAAACTCAGCGGCATCTCCAAGAAGCGTACTCGGCTCTATGAGGACTTCACAGAAGGCATTCTCGATGAAGAGGAATACGTCTTTGCCAAGAAAGCCTACGATGAGCAGTATGCTAACCTTTCCCGGCGGTTGGATGAAGCGGTTCAGCGGAAGGTAAAGTTTGCCGAGGCAATGTCCGAGGACAACAAGTGGCTCACGCTGATGAAATCCGTCAGCGGTGCAACGATGCTCTCTCAGGAGTTGGTTGACGAGTCCGTAGAGCTTGTGAAAGTCCATGAGGACGGCTCAATCGAGCTGGTCATGAAATACGGCGATATTTACGCTCTGACCGTTCAGAGTATCAAGGAAGTACAGGAGGCGATGTAAATGAGCAAGGAATACAACATCGGCATCTACATCCGCCTCTCAATGGCTGATGAAGATACCGGCTATGGCAGCAAGGCGGAAAGTGACAGCATCGGCAACCAGCGTATGCTCATCAATCGCTTTCTCGACAATCACCCGGAGTTGTCTCACTGTCAGCGGTCTGAGTTTGCGGATGACGGTTATACCGGCACGAACTTTCACCGTCCTCAGTTCACGCAGATGATGGAGAAGGTCAAGCGCGGCGAAATCGATCTGATCTGCGTCAAAGACTTTTCCCGCTTTTCTCGTGACTACATTGAAACGGGAAACTATCTGGAATGCACTTTTCCATTCATGGGCGTCCGCTTTATTTCCATCAACGACGGCTATGACAGCGACGATTACAAAGGCACAACGGGCGGTCTGGAAGTGGTTATGCGCAGCATCATCTACGCCGCATACAGCAAAGACCTTTCCGTAAAGACCACATCGGCAAAAATCCAGATGATGAAGCAGGGCAAGTATGTCGGTGGCTACGCCCCATACGGCTACGTCCTGCATCCCACCATTCGGAACAAACTTGCCGTAGACCCGGAGGCGGCTGATGTGATCCGTCGTATTTTCCGCGAGGCGCTGGAAGGCAGCAACACCTCTCAGATCGCCCGCAGCCTGAATGATGACGGCATCCCGACGCCGGGGCAATACTTCAAGAGCAAGCATCCCGACAAGAAGAAGTTCAGTAACATGAGCGAGAAAATCAGTTGGGAAACCGTGATGGTCTATAACATCCTCAAAAACCTTGTTTACACCGGAACACTGGTCAGCCGCAAAATGAAGTCCTGCGGTGTCGGCTCAAAAAAGCGTGTTGTCAATGAGCCGATTATCGTAGAAGGAACGCATGAAGCTATTATCAGCAAGGAAGACTTTGAGCTTGCTCAGAAGGTCATTCGAGGCGGAGGACGGAATCCCACGCGCAAGCAGCATGACTATCCGCTCAAGGGACTCGTCCGCTGCGGTAACTGTAAACGTGCTATGACACGCCGAAAGAACAAGGCTGGCATTCGATACTTCCAGTGCATTCACTCGGTCAACAACGGAAACACAGACTGTCCGGTTGGCAGGAGCTTTCCGGAAATGGATATTGAGAAGGTTGTCTTCCATGCCCTTACTCAGTTTCTTGCTTTGGCACAGAAGGAAGCAATACAGAACCGCGAAGTCGGTGATCTGCGGAAATCTGCCATCAAGGAATGTGCTGATAAAATCCGCACTCTGCAAAAGCAGAACGAGCAGCACAAGGCGTCCAAGCTGAGGCTCTACGAGAAGTATGCAGCCGGAAGCATCACGAAGGAGGCGTACATTCAGCAGAAGGCGGCAGCGGATGTGAAGATTGCTGAAAACGATGGAGCAATCCAGCGCAGTCACGAGCGGATGAAGGAGCTTGACTCCGAGACCGCCTGTTCAGATGAAAAGCTGGATGCGGTCTGCGAACAGTACGCCGACTGCAAAGCTCTGACCTATGAGCTGACCCACGCATTCATTTCTGCGGTCTACATTTACGATCTTGACAACATAGAAATCGTCTGGAAGTTCAAGGACTTCCTCACTACATCAGAAGGAGAAGCCAAATGAAAGTATTTCTTTATATCCGCGTTGCCTGTGCGGATCAGCTTGCGGCAGCAGACCAGCGGGAAGAGCTGGAACGCTATGCGAAGGACAAAGGCTATGAGGTGGCTGCTGCTGTGGCGGCAGACGGCATCTCCGGCGTCCATACGGAAGGTATCATGAACTTCCTGCTGAACGAAGCAAAGCGTCAGGACATCGGTACGATCCTCACCCGCGACACCTCGCGAATCAGCCGGGACACTTCCTCTTTCATGAGGTTTGAGCGAAAGTTCCGGGAGAACGGCATCCGGTTCGAGTATCTGTCCAAGCCTGACAACGAGCTTCCGGTCACTCCGATGATGGAGGCGTTTGAAGCGGCGTATAAGAAACGTCGCACAAAGAACGGCAAAAGAGCATAGAGAAACGCAAGCCGTTCACGGGTGGTTGTCCACCTATGAACGGCTTGTAAATTCTCAAAATTTTTTTAGTCCCTACTTGACACAAGAAGATATGTCACGATTAGGGCGAAACTATCTGCAAGTGGGAATGTACACAGAAATGATTTTCCCACAGAACGGCGTCCGTTTCATTGCTATCAATGACGGCGTTGACAGCGCACAGGGCGACAACGATTTTGCCCCTTTGCGTAACATTTTTAACGAATGGCTGGTGAGAGATACGAGCAAGAAAATTCGGGCGGTAAAACGCTCAAAGGGCATGAGTGGGAAGCCCGTCACAAGCAAGCCTGTTTACGGCTACCTCATGGACGAGGACGAAAATTTCATCATTGACGAAGAAGCCGCCCCCGTGGTGAAGCAGATATACAGCCTTTGCCTTGCCGGGAACGGTCCGACCAAGATAGCCCGTATGCTTGCGGAACAGCAAATCCCCACGCCGGGAACGCTGGAATACCGCAGGACGGGAAGCACACGCCGCTACCACCCCGGCTATGAGTGCAGGTGGGCGACAAACACCGTGGCGCATATCCTTGAAAACCGGGAGTACACGGGCTGCCTTGTGAACTTCAAGACAGAGAAAGTGTCCTACAAGGTAAAGCAGAGCAAGGAGAACCCCGAAGAAAAGCAGGCAATCTTTGAGAACCACCACGAGCCAATCATAGACCGTGACACATGGGAGCGTGTGCAGGAGCTGCGCAAGCAGCGCAAACGCCCCAACCGCTATGATGAAGTGGGCTTGTTCTCCGGCATACTGTTCTGTGCGGACTGCGGCAGTGTGATGTATCAGCAGCGATACCAGACGGACAAGCGCAAGCAGGACTGTTATATCTGCGGCAACTACAAGAAACGCACCCATGACTGTACGGCGCACTTTATCCGCACCGACCTCTTGACCGCTGGTGTACTCTCCAATCTGCGGAAAGTGACCAGCTATGCGGCAAAGCATGAAGCCCGGTTTATGAAGCTCTTGATTGAGCAGAACGAGGACGGGGGCAAGCGCAGGAACGCCGCCAAGAAAAAGGAACTGGAAGCCGCCGAGAAACGCATAGCCGAGTTATCCGCTATCTTCAAGCGGCTGTATGAGGACAGCGTGACCGGGCGCATATCAGACGAGCGTTTCACAGAGCTGTCGGCAGACTATGAAGCAGAACAACGGGAGCTGAAAGAAAGAGCCGCTGCTATCCAAGCGGAGCTTTCCAAAGCACAGGAAGCCACCGTGAACGCAGAAAAGTTTATGAATGTTGTTCGGCGGCATACCAGCTTTGAAGAACTTACCCCTACTCTGTTGCGGGAGTTTGTAGAGAAAATCGTTGTGCATGAGTGCAGCTATGACGAGAACAAGACCCGTAGGCAGGACATTGAGATTTATTATTCTTTTGTTGGCAAGGTGGACTTGCCCGAATAACCGCCCGACCTATCCGACACAAGAGCTAAGTGCCGGATAGGAACGGCAAAATTTTTTACACTTCTATTACTTCTTTATAACACATAAGCAAAATCACAGGGTATCAAGCAGCTTATGAGTGGCGGTGGCATCATCATTGTGGCACAGACGGTAATCCCACAGCTTACCACACTGTTCTCATAATTCATGGGCGGGATCATTGATAAGATTACTGAATTCATAAAGGAACTGTTGCAGGGATGGGTGCTGACCAATTTTGAAACCATGTTTACCGATGTCAATGACAAGGTAGGCACGATTGCAGGGGAGGTCAGCAAAACTCCCAGCACTTGGAACTCCGGTATTTTTGACATGATAAAAACCCTGTCCGACAACGTGATGATTCCCATAGCGGGAATGATCATCAGTTTTGTACTCGTCTACGAGCTTATTTCCATGGTTATTGACAAAAATAACCTGCATGACTTCAATACAGCCATTTTTATCCGCTTTTTTATGAAAGCGTGTATTGCGGTCATGCTTCTTAGCAAGACTTTTGACATTGTAATGGCGGTATTTGATGTGGGAAGCCATATCGTAAATTCTGCCGCATCAGCGATTACCGGAAGCACCAGTATTGATGTGGCAAGTACGCTTCAGACGATGTTCAATGAGCAGTTTTCGGAAATGAGTATAGGTGAGCTGTTGGGACTTGGAATGGAGACCATGATCGTCAGTTTATGTATGAAAATCATGTCAGTCCTTATCACCGTCATTCTTTATGGGCGAATGATTGAAATATATCTTTATGTATCAGTAGCACCTGTTCCCTGTGCAACCGTAACCAACCGGGAATGGGGAACGATAGGAACTAATTATTTTAAGGGACTTTGTGCCCTTGCATTTCAGGGATTTTTTATGATGGTATGCGTTGCTATCTATGCAGTGCTGGTGGCGGGTGTGGCAGTAGCCGACAACCTGCATACGGCACTCTGGTCGGTGGCAGCATATACTGTGATTTTATGTTTTTCCTTGTTTAAGACAGGTTCGCTGTCAAAATCTATCTGGAATGCGCACTAAGGGAGGAACGACATGGCAATATCTGTGCAGGTGCCAAAGGATTTGTCCGGTATCAAGACAAAAGTGGCACTGAACTTGACAAAGAGACAGATCATCTGTTTCAGCGGTGCGGCAGTAGCCGGGATACCCTTGTATTTTTTAACCAAGGGACTGATTGGAACATCAGCCGCATCACTTCTTATGATGGGAGCAATGCTTCCGTTCTTCTTTTTTGCGATGTATGAGAAAAACGGGTTTCCGGCGGAGAAGATTTTGTATTTTATGCTCCGGCAGAAGATACTCACACCGGGCATCAGACCATACCGGTCAGAGAACTTATACAAGCAGTTGGAAGAAAAAGAAAAATTACGAAGGGAGGTTCGTTATCTTGAAGAAAAAGCAAAAGGCAGAACCGGAAAGCCGCAGAAAAAGCAGTTATAAAGGCAATAGCAGGAACAACAGTAAAAGTGGCGGTCTTACCTTTTCAGAAAAGAAGCGTCTTATACAGTTAAAGCATATTTTATCGGGAAAGAGCATTGAGAAAGAAAAGCCGACTACCGCACAAAGGACAATCACTTTTGAAAAGATGTTCCGTGATGGTATCTGTCAGGTCAGCCACCGTTATTATACAAAGATGGTGGAATTTTTTGATATAAACTATGAGCTTCTGGAAGTGGATGACCAGGCGGACATACTGGCACAGTACAGCAAGCTTATCAATTATTTTGATCCGTCTGTGAAGTTTGAACTGGTGCTTTTCAACAGGCAGGTCAACGAGCAGATGCTTACAGAACAGTTTGACATTCCGTGGCAGGAGGATGATTTTAACGACATCCGTGAGGAATACACGGAGATGTTAAAGAAGCAGGCGGCAAAGGGCAACAACGGTATCATCAAATCAAAATATCTGATTTTTGGTGTAGAAAGCAACGGCTACAAGGAAGCCAAGAGCCGCCTTAACAACATTGAAAAAGATGTCATACGGAACTTAAACAACATAGGAACCCTTGCGAGGGGACTGGACGGAAAGGAAAGACTGCGCATCCTGCATGAATATTTTAATCAGGATACGATGGAGCCTTTCCGTTTTTCATTTAAGGATTTGGCAGAATCCGGTAAGTCGGTCAAGGACTATATTGCACCGCCGGGATTTGATTTCCGCTATCCGAACCGCTTTAAGTCAGGGAATATGTATGGCTGTGTGTCCTATCTGGATATTATCGCACCGAAGTTTACGGACGAGCTGATCAAGCATCTTCTGGATATTGATGCTAATCTTACGATTTCCATGCACATGCAGACGGAAGATCCGGTAAAGGCAATCAAGAAGTTAAAAGCGGTCATTTCCAATATCCAGAAGATGAAGATTGAGGAGCAGAAAAAGGCAGTCCGAAGCGGTTACGATATGGATATTCTTCCAACGGATATTGTGACCTATGAAAAGGATACGCTGGAATTTCTGGATGATTTGAATACGAGCAATCAGAAGATGATCAATATGACATTCCTTATTACCTGTTATGGCAGAACCAAGCGGAAACTGGAGAGCTTAATGCAGAGAGTGTCCGGTATCATTCAGCAGGCAAACTGTGACCTCAGATGTTTACAGTATTTACAGGAGCAGGGCCTTATGGCATCTGCACCGATTGGGTGCAATGAAACCGGAATTGAGCGTACCCTTTCCACAAAGAGTACCGCAATCTTAGTACCATTCTGCACACAGGAATTATTTATGCCTGCTCCGGCAATCTATTACGGATTAAATGCACTCAGCAACAACATGATCATGGCAGACCGCAAAAGGCTCCGTACACCAAACGGGGTTATCCTTGGAACACCGGGAAGTGGTAAGAGTTTCAGTGCAAAGCGAGAAATTTTAAGCTGTTTCCTTATCACAAAGGACGATATTATCATCTGCGATCCGGAGGGAGAGTATTTTGCACTTGTAGCTGCACTTCATGGACAGGTGGTAAAACTTGCCACCAATTCCAAAGACTATCTGAACCCTATGGATATTCAGTTGAGCCATAAGGGGGATAAGGAAGCATTAAAACTGAAATCGGATTTTATCATAACATTATGTGACCTGATCGCAGGTGGCAAGGACGGTCTGGAGAACGATGAGAAAGGCATCATTGACGAATGTATCCGTCATATTTATGACAAGTATTTTGAAAATCCGGTGCCGGAAAATATGCCGCTGTTGGAGGATTTATATGATGCCCTGTTAGCACACAAAAATCCAAAGGCAGAGCGTATCGCAAACAGCCTTGTGCTGTATGTGCATGGTTCACAGAATTACTTCAACCACCATACCAATGTGGACAGCGGCAACCGTATCATGTGCTTTGACATCAGAGACTTGGGAAATCAGTTGAAAGAGCTGGGTATGTTAATCGTGCAGGATGCGGTTTGGAACAGGGTATCGCAGAACAGGGAGCGAAAGATTGCTACCCGTTATTACTGTGATGAGTTCCACCTTCTTCTGAAGGAGAAGCAGACAGCTATTTATTCAGTGGAAATCTGGAAGCGTTTCAGAAAATGGGGCGGTATTCCGACAGGTTTGACGCAGAACGTGGGCGATTTTCTTCGTTCTGAGGAGATTGAAGGTATTTTGGGTAACAGCGATTTTGTGTATCTGTTAAATCAGAATGCCAAAGATCAGGCAATTCTCGCTGATAAACTGGGACTATCTGATAAGCAGCTTTCCTATGTCACCAACTCCGAGCCGGGAAGTGGTCTGATACTGTTTGACAATGTGGTAATTCCATTTGTAGACAAATATCCGACAGACACCAAGACTTACAGAATTATGAATACCAAGCCGGAGGAATCGGTGCAGAAGGAGGACGCAGTATAAAATGGCAGAAAAAAGACAGAAGAAGCAGGCAGTAAAGGCATTTGAAAAAGAGACATTTTCCAAGGATAAGGAAGTGACTGGAGCAAAACACACAGAACACAGGCAGGATAACACCTTTCCTACGGAAAATCATTTTCATGCCAATGAGAAGCCTGTGAGCAATCTGCCACGGGATGCGAACCATGGCAGTGATACAAAAAATGTAACTTCTGGTCACAATGTCCAAAAGTCGGAAACTGGAGCAGAGAGAAAAACGGGCAATAAAAAGAAATATTACCGTCAGTTGCAACAGCAACAGAACACTTCTGGTCACAATGTCCAGAAGTCAGAAGCCGATGCGGAAAAGGCATTCTTAAAGGAAAACAGTTTCATGCAGGAGGAACAGCCGGGGGATTCTGACAGCACGATGGAAAATGAGGTTCATGTCAGGGACACCTACCATCGGTCTGAGGAAAAAGGAAAATATCACAAAAGGCGTGTGCAGAGAGAACACGCACACAGAGAGCGTGCAAAGTCAGAAAATGCAAAGCAGTCCGATTATGGAGATTTCCAGACAAAGGATGCCACATTTTCGCAGGGGCAGACGGACGAATTTACAGACAAAAAAGTACAGAAGGCTTTTGATAATTCGAAAAAGAACCGCCGGAAGTTACAGAAGGCAAAGGATAAGATGCCGAAAAAGCGGCAGTATGAGATGAAGCGTGTCTTTGATGAACAGACCGGAAAAGCAAAGTATGTGGTGGTTCCGGTGGATGTAGAGAAGCCATTTAAACCGGATGGACTGGGAAAGACTGCGGTTCACAAGCTCCAGACCGAAAATATGTATTTTGTGCATCGCAAGATTGCAGAGACAGAAAAGGATAATTCTGCGGTTGAGGGTGCACACAAGACGGAACAGCGAGCCGAGGATATTTACCACTATATGAAGTATCACCGCAAGAGCAAGGCACAGAGAAAGCGTGACCGCTTAGAGCGATTGCAGAAAAAACAGGTTACAGCGGATATGAAGCTGGAGTATGAAAAATTCATCAGTGAAAATCCACATCTAAAGGGCAACAGTCCAAAGAAGCAGTTGCAAAGGCAGCTACAGAAACAGCGCATCAAGCGTGAGTATGTCAAGGCAAGGCGGGCAGGAGCAGAAGCAAAGACTGCAAAGGAAACATTTACAAAGACAGCCAATGCTGCAACCGGCATTGCAAAGAAGTTACAGGAGATTGCAACCAAAAATAAAACGCTTATCATTACAATCGGCATTTTTGCTTTGCTTCTTATCATGATCATGTCGGCATTATCAAGCTGTGGTTCCATGTTTACCGGAACTGTGACAACAACGATGGCAAGCACATATCTTAGCCTTCCGGCAGAGATTGATGCAGCAGATTTATCTTTTACAGAAAAGGAAATGGAGCTGCAAAACAAGATTGAACGGATTGAAACTGATTATCCGGGATACGATGAATACGATTATAACCTTGGTGCGATCGGGCATGATCCATATACGCTGATCAGTTATATTTCCGCAGTCCATACGGAATTTACTGCCGCAGGAATAGAGAGTGAGATTCAGGAATTATTTGATGCCATGTATTCACTCACTACCGAGGAAGTAGAGGAAACACGGACAAGGACAGTCACAAAGACCGGAACCAGAACAGTAACAAATCCGGACGGGACTACCCATACCGAGGAATATGAGTACGAGGAGGAAGAAGAATATACCGTAACAATTCTTCGTGTCACACTTACGGTCACACCGCTTGAGAGCATTGTAGCCGGACGCATGGACAGTGAGCAGACGGAAATCTTTGGAGCCTATACGGAGACAAAGGGCGGTTTACAGGTTTTCGCTTCTCCGGTTGATTATTACTGGTATTACTATATCAGCAGTTATTACGGATACCGGAAAAATCCAAACACCGGAGCTGAGGAGCTTCACAGGGGTGTGGACATAGCAGTACCGACAGGAACGCTCGTGTATGCAGCCCATGACGGAACGGTTATGGAAGCGGCTTACGATTCCTATTATGGGAATTATGTGGTGATTACGGATAGTAAGGGATATACCACAAAATATGCCCACATGGACAGCTTAAATGTGTCCGCAGGGCAGAGTGTAAAAAAAGGTGACGATATAGGCAAAAGCGGAAATACAGGAAGCAGTACCGGAAGCCACCTTCATATCGAATGTTTGTATAACGGGGAGTATTATAACCCGTTATTTTATTTTGAGGCAGGAGAGCAGACCATTTATGGGGAAACACCGGGCGGCACCGGAGGAGGAACCGGCAATGTGATACCACCGGAGTCCTATGACGATGCAACGGTGCAGACGCTTATGCGGGAAGCAAACAGGTATCTGGGAATGCCATATACTTTTGGCGGCACAGCTCCGGCAAGTTTTGACTGTTCCGGTTTTGTATGCTGGGTATTTTCAAACAGCGGCGTACATAACCTGCCAAGAACCACAGCACAGGGCATTTATGACCAGTGTACTTCGGTATCCGCATCGGAAGCAAAGGCAGGAGATCTCATATTTTTTACAAAAACTTATAATGCAGGGCGAACCGTCACACATGTTGGTATTTATTGTGGAAACGGTACGATGGTGCATTGTGGTGATCCAATCCAGTATACCTCAATCAATACCTCTTACTGGCAGAGCCATTTTTATGGTTTTGGAAGATTAAATTAGCGAAGGGAGGAAGATCAGTTGTCAGTAGACAGAATCAATGCACAGCTTAAAAAGGTCAGAGAACAGATAGCACAGCTACAGGCAAAGGAAAAAGACCTTGCAGAGCAGAAACAGATGGCGGAGGATGCCGAAGCCATGAAGATCATTCGGAAATATAAAATCTCATCAGAGCGATTGCAGATGCTTAATAAGCTCAGTGAGGATGAAGTTAGAAATTTATTACAGAAACGGGAACAGGAAAAGGAGGATTCGACTAATGAAAAACAGGAGATTATCGGCTAGGGCAGTGGTGTCCTTTATGCTATCGGCAATACTTTTTTGTATGCCGATTGGGGCATTTTTTGCCAACAGGGCAAATACTGTGGAGGTTCATGCAGAGGATACCGCAGAGCAGTCCACAGAGAATACAACGGAAAATTCCACAGAAGGCACAACCGAGGAAACACAGCCTTCCGCAAAATGCACCTGCAAGGAAAAATGCAGTCAGTATGCGGTGGATGAGGATTGTGAGGTGTGTGCAAAGGATTATAAGGAATGTGCTTATATCAATCCGAGCGTAAAAATCACAATCAATACACCTTCTGGGTGGCATAACGATACCACGAAAGTAACAGTCAAGGTGGAGGATACTATTGTATCCGGCAATTTTACCATTCAGACAGTAGAGGCGAAAGTCGGACAGAATGGAAGCTGGACAGACATTACCGAGGATATGTACATAGAGATTTCCGAGAACAGCACCATTTATGTGCAGGTCACAGACCAGAAGGGCAAGACCTATGAGAAAAACCGTTATATCAAGTGTTTTGATTTTACCAAGCCTACCTTAAATGCGGCAGTCAGCGACGGTCTTTTGAGCATTCAGGCACATGATACGGATTCCGGTATCAAGGCAATCTATGTCAATGGCTATGAGTTTACAGAGCATACGAATGGAGCCTTGAATATCCGTCTGCAACAGTTCGATGCAGGGTATCAGTATTTCACGATTTCTGCCATGGATAATGCAGGAAATACCTCTGAAATCTATAAAACAGCCAATCCGTATTACACCGATCCGGAGAATAAGGACAGCAATGAAAAAGATCCGGCACAGCAGCTCCCAGTGGATGCGTCGGCAACCAAACCTAGCTCTGCAACCGCACAGGTCACAGAACATACAAAAACGGATGTGAATGGAAATACAGTTTCCCAGACAGGCAGTGGAACAACTTCAAGCAGTTCCGCAACAGCAAAGCAATCTCCAAGTACGGGAGATACTTCTAAGGATGCAGACCAGAGCAGTGACAGTCAGACTTCTGAAAAAGGCAAGGAATTTTACACAATCCAGACTGCATCCGAGAAAGTATTTTATCTTGTGATTGATCGTGATGGGGAAGATGAAAAGGTGTATTTCCTTACAGAAGTCAGTGAAAACGACCTGCTGAATACCACAACGGATAACAGCGAGACACTTCCGAAAAATTCAGCGGCATTGGAATCTGCAATCCCTACCAAAGACAGCGCATTATCAAACAATAATGCTGATACCACAGGAGATAAAACACAGGGAGCAGAAAGTGTTGAGGACAGCACCGAAGATAGCACGGAAGATACAAGTGAGCCGAAAGAGGATACCGCAAAAGCAGATGGTTCCGGCTTTACATATATTTTAATGGGCATTGCTGCGGTAGCTGTGATCGGAGTGGTATATGTAGTGAAATCCAAGAAGAAAAAGGAAAACTTCATTGATGAGGATGAAGATGAGGACGAGCTTGACGAGGACTACGATTATGATGACGAGGAAGAAACCGAGCAGGATTCCGACGAAGCATTCATAAATGGTGGTGATGATACAGAATCAGTAGACACAGACGAGAATGACAATGAAGATAACAACAACGAGAATGATGAAGAAAATGGGGAGGAATAGAGATGGAGCTTGTAATTGCAGAGAAGCCGAGTGTGGCACAGAGCATTGCGGCAGTTCTTGGTGCCACACAGCGTAAGGACGGATATTTGGAAGGCAATGACTATCTAGTATCATGGTGCGTGGGACATCTGGTAGAACTGGCACAGCCGGAAAGCTATGAGGAAGCATGGAAGAAATGGAGCTATGAGAGCCTTCCAATCATTCCGCAGGAATGGCAGCATGAAGTGAAAAGTGATACAAAAGCACAGTATCAGATTTTGAAAAAGCTCATGCATGATGACAGGGTAGATGCTGTTGTGTGTGCAACCGATGCCGGAAGGGAGGGTGAGCTGATCTTTCGCCTGACCTACAACATGGCAGGGTGCAGAAAACCGATGAAGCGGTTATGGATTTCTTCCATGGAGGAAAGTGCTATCCGTGACGGCTTCCATAATCTTCGCCCAGGCAGCGACTATGATAACTTGTATCATTCAGCATTATGCAGGCAGGAAGCAGACTGGCTTGTGGGTATCAATGGGACAAGACTTTTTACGGTATTATATGGCGGTAAGGCATTGAAGGTTGGCAGAGTGCAGACACCGACACTTGCCATGCTTGTGGATCGTGAAAGTAAAATCGTAAATTTCAAGAAAGAAGCCTATTATATGGCTCATATCATTGGAAATGGTCTGGATGCGGTATCCGAGCATATCAGTGATAAAACGGAAGCAGAGAGGATTGCAGGAGCCTGTGAAAACGGACAGGCTCTTGTCACTTCCGTGGTAAAGGAAGAAAAGTGGGTAGCACCGCCGAAACTCTATGACCTTACAACACTCCAGAGGGATGCAAACCGTCTGTTTGGTTTAACTGCCAAGCAGACATTGGAATATACGCAGAGCCTTTATGAGAAAAAGTTAGTGACTTATCCAAGAACAGACAGCCAGTATCTTTCCGATGACATGGAAGGTACTGCAAAAAATGTGATCGAAGCGATTTTCAATTCTCTGTTATTTGAGCAGAATATCATGTTCAATCCAGATATTAAAAGAATTTTGAACAGCAAGAAAGTGACGGACCACCACGCAATCATTCCTACCATGGAGATCATCAAGCAGGACTTAAAGGCAATCCCGGAGAGCGAAATGAAGATACTTTCCCTTTGTGCAAACCGTCTGCTGTGTGCGACCGGGGAGAAGCACATTTATAATTCCACAAAGGCAGTGATTACCTGCAACAATACTGTATTTAAGGTATCTGGTAAGGAAGTGTGGAAAAATGGATGGAAGGAATTTGAGGATTTCTTCAAAAATTCCTATAAAACCGCAGAGGATAAATCGGATGCAGAGGAAGAAAAGAAGCTGCCGGAGCTTCGTGAGGGCATGATGATTGCAGTGGAGCAGACAAAGGTTTCCGAGCATTTCACACAGCCGCCAAAACATTACACTGAGGACAGCTTACTGTCTGCTATGGAGCGAGCCGGAGCAGAGGATATGGGTGATGAGGTGGAGAGAAAAGGACTTGGCACACCTGCCACCAGAGCTGACATTATTGAAAAACTGGTAAAAGACGGATTCGTAAAGCGTGAGAAAAAGCAGATGATTCCGACAGAGGATGGAATGAAGCTGATTACGGTGCTTCCCGATGTGGTAAAGTCCCCGAAACTTACCGCTGACTGGGAAAATGAGCTTACACTTGTATCCAAAGGAGAAGTTGCTGCAGAGCAGTTTATGTCTGGGATTGAAGCAATGGTAACTGATCTTGTAAAGACCTATCACAGCGTTAGTGATGAGCAGAAAGCCATGTTTGGCACAGGCAAGGGTGGACAGGAAGTGCTAGGCAAATGCCCGAAGTGCGGTGCTGATGTAGTCAAGGGAAAATTCGGAGCGTACTGTACCGAGAAGTGCGGTATGAATGTCGGCAAGGCACTTGGGGTAACACTTTCCGATACACAGGTCAAGAGCCTGCTTCAAGGGAAAAAGATGCTTGTAAAAGGTCTGAAAGGCAAGAAAGGCAGCTATGATGCGTACCTCATTCCGCAGAGCATAGAGGAGTTTTCCTATATGAAAGATGGTAGGAAAATCAAGGGATTCCAGTATAAATTTAAGATGGAGTTTCCACAGAGGAAAGATTAAGTAAATATGGTAAAATAGACAAAATTGTGGTATTGTTTATTATAAAGATAATACTATCTAATTAATTTATGACTGTGTAATTGCATCTGTATAATCTTAATTCGTTAGAGATTTTAACTATTCTTATATTTGGCAGGGATTTCGCTTTTAACTTTTTTATCTATGCATTTTTATAAATAATCCAGTT
>OIAH01000263.1_pt1 | contig 24969 bp, 24 predicted proteins | sample 1580711 | NCBI WGS metagenome assembly OIAH01 (sample SAMEA3882556, study PRJEB24775) | human gut metagenome | biome: human-associated habitat; feature: intestine environment; material: feces | place: Netherlands | collected 2009/2010
GAACACCATCCACCTGAACTTCCACTATTTTTTTGCGGGTATCCTTGTACCATTTATAAAAAATGTTGTAAGGAACGTTATTCTTTGAACAGAATGACTGAAGAGACATCCCATGAGGAACGGCCTCTGTTTGGTACTGAAAATAAAATCTTTCAAGATCTTCACTGCTATACATAATTGTTGAATGTTGATTTCCAACAAAGATATAGATAGCATTTTTAAGCCCTAATTTGAGGGCTTACCTTTCGGCAATAGGCATACCCTCAATTAAGACTTGAACGAATTTCCTAACTTCAAATGTAGTAAAGAAAAAGTTTTTAAAACAGAAAACTAAATTCAGTGCTTACGACCAACCTTCAGTATACTATCAACCATCTTATGAATAATATTCATCCTTGAATATCTCTCCTTAAAATTTTGTCTATCTTCAAAAACAAGAAGATATTTCTGTAATTGTTCTACTAAACTTATAGCATCAGTTGGCTGAAACAAAATGCAATTACTTAAATTTTGGCTTACAAACTGTGCTGCATACCCTCCTACCCCTGCGACAATCGGTTTATCAAAAGCACCATATTCAAACATTTTTGACGGTAAAACTTTTTTAAAAGCATCTAAATCATTCAAGTGAAAAAATAAAAAAGTAGACCGATTATATAGTTCTATCAATTTTTCACGAGCAACCGGATTTACCACCTCCACATTTTTCACATCTAACTCCTTCAATCTATCCAAAAGAATAGCTTTAGTGCCTCCATCACCAATAATCCGAAATTGATATTTATCACCTAACAGTTTAGCTGCATCAGGAATAATTTTTTCAAGTCCTTGCCCACTTCCTATATTACCTGCATAAGTAATGATATACGGTGGAGTCTGCATACCAACAGTAGGAGTACACGCATTCAAAAAGATATCATCAATACCGTTTGTATAAAATGAATAAGTTGGTTTCTTATATTTCTCAAAATAACCTTTAAAACCCTCTGATACTAAATTAATATGAGTTGCATTCTTAAATGTATATCGCTCTATCAATTTTAGGATTCTAATTATAGGAATTTGAAACATTCGTTTATTCTGAAAAACATCTTTCATTGTATCCACAAAAATATCACGAATATCCAAATACAAATTGCATTTATTCTTTATCGCACATCGTCTTCCCAAAAATGCAGTAAACAATCGAGATGAAGAAGCATACACCAAATCATATTTATTATGTTCTATTTTCTTTAAAACGCTCTTATAATAAACAGAAAAAGATATTGCTTGATCCAACATTCCTCCTGAATGTTTTGGTATTACAATTCTATCAATTCTATAATTTTCTCCCTCCTCAACTAACTTTGAATCAATTTCATAAGTTTTATAGCGATTGGGAACAGTTGTAATAACATGAATAAAATCATCACAGTTCAGCCGTTCAAGCATAGCATAAAAGAGTGGTGAATTTCTAAAAGAACCAGCGCATAAATCTGGTTCAAAATAGAAAGACAAGAACAATATTTTCATTTAAACACAGTTTCTAATTTATTGTTAAAACAAATTCTCACACACTTGGACGAAATTCGTTTATTAAATTCTGGTGCATAATAAGAATCCAAAATCTCCACACTATTAGCACCTATAAAATCAATAGTATAATTTTTACCTTCGACATGATTTGTACTCAATTTTATTAATTCCAATGGATGAAAATGCAAATATGCTTCTGCTGTACCCTTCATCTCATCCAATATAGTAATCGCCTCTTTTTGAAAACTAAATGTTCGCTTATGTGTGAAACTATCAGAGTATCCATTATGCGAAGCTACAAGTTTATTTGAATCTTCGTATTCTATGCAAACTGAAGCTCGTTTACCAACACGATGTCCAGACCAAACTTCACTGGAATTTGAAGCGTTTTTTACTACTGTATTATGTGCTTTGGTTGAGCGCTCATATAAACGATTTGAATTAATTTCATACGTAGAAATTCCCGTATCTACAATAACAGACCTCCCTTCAATATACAATTCAAAATTAAACGTATCAGCATGAGCATGTCCGGGCTGATAGTCCGGTCCAATCTGAGCGACATCAATAACTAATTCAAATTTATCATTTGTATATTTTCTATAACCACTTTCTGTCAATTCACCTTCATCTATTTTTAAGCCAATCCTCTGAGCATACTCAAACAAATGAACAGGTAAGGGTGCGATACCAAAAGCCGCATCATTAAACAAAGGAATATTGCCGTTATTAAAAATTATCGCCTTCAACCAAGATAGCATTTTTGATGATATTGACTCAAAAAAAGGCAAAAGTTCACACGAGAATAAAGCATTGGATTGCACTAAGTTACATGAATCCAACAAACGTAACAATATGATACAATGATACATAGGGCTTAACTCAAAGTTTGCTCCATCACTTAGAGTTTGCTCTTTCAATTCCGGTAATAAAATATGTTTGGCTTTCTTATAAAATTCAATATTATTAAAATAATAAGCCCCAAAAAGTAATGAAAAACCATTCTCCAGCAAATGGTTCCCTAATAAATGATATTCTAATTGTCGTGAGAGTAACTGTAATTGTTTATACAAAATCAAATCATATTTATCATTCTTAATTTGATGTTTCACAAAAAAATAAATCCAATTAGAACATCTCAAGGATAAAGGATAAGGTTCCATCCCCACAGAAATCGCAGTTAGATTATTTATATAATCATCTATCAATTCACACCCTATCTCTTTTGAACAATCCTCTTGCCTCAAAAATTCAAAATAATTCAAATTATAGCACCACAGTCTACCATAACCCATATACTCCCAATCGATGTTTTTAGAAAAAGCACGCGATAAATTAAGAAAAGTAAAATTATTGTTATGAAAACTGTAGAAATTAGGAAAAGGAATAGAATCTAATAAAACGATATCGACTCTTTGCAACTCCGTATCATATTTTGACCAATTCATTTTGAGGGGAGAAATTCTTTTTCTCAAAAACAATTTTCCTCTATATACAAACTGGATTGGCTTTAAATATGATAGAGTATGAAATAATAACCTAAACTTAGCCAGATTCATTTCAAATATCAGAAATTATTAAACGCAATTTACCTGATTTAGTTCTTGGAATTTTATCCACATATTCAACCCTAATAGTCATAGGATAAGATAAACGTTCTGATACTTCATTAATAATATCATGCTCCTCTTTTAAATCATAATCAGCATTTCGTTCTACCCTAATAATTAAAGTATTAATATCTGGCTGATATATTTGTGCAGCTTTTATTTTTTTGAAGGTCTCGAAATTATCTATAAATGTAACCCCCACTTTCTGCCCATTAGGAAGTTTCAAATACTCAGCTTCCCTCCCTTCAATACGTGCTATATACATATTTCCTTTTTCGTCATAATCAATAGCGGCAACATCGCCCGTATCATAGCGAACCAAAGGAAAAGCATAATTCACAAAGCCAGTTCCAATAATTTTACGCAAATGCGGTTTTTCTTCATCAAAAGGCAACAATTCCATATATGCAAAATCATCATCAACATACATCTTACCATCCTTTGCTTCACTTACATTAGCAACACATTCACTCATTGCATAATGAGTATGAATAGAAGCATTAGGAAAAGCCTTTTTGATTGTTTCTCTATAAGAATCCAACAAGTTATCCGAACCGGTAGTAATATGAGTCACCGTTTCAATCGGAGGTAAACCAACCTTTAAAATTAAAACAGCCAACAAATTCAAATTGCAGGAATAGCCATGAAGCCAAGTCAACTTCTTGGTAGAAATACATTTATGAAATGCTGAAACTGTTTCTTCCGACAAGTGCAAGCTACTAAACATTATCTGTTTGCAAGGTTTATTAATTCTCCAATAAGGTGCTTTATTATTCCTAACCGGAATAATTATTTTTCCTCCAAACCAACCATGCCAAGTATCCCATTCTATCCCTAATTCTTTACGATATCGCCAACACACAGCCCACTGCTTATGCTCTGCTTCTATTGAAAGGGGAAACTCTAAACCGGCCCCTGTAGTTCCACCTGTACTAGATTTCAATACCTTGCCCTTATAAAAGGGATTTATAATTTCAGATTTATGTGCTATAACTTCTGCCCTAGACAATATTGGAAGTTTTTTTAATTCATTATGCAAATCATCTGCAAGCGGATTAAAATTCATTTCTTCATATAGTTTTCGATAAAAAGGAACTGAAGCTATTGCAGATAAGAAATTCCTCAATTCCTTCTCACCATCTATCTCTCGTGTTTCATATCGTTTCAGGCACTCCACAAAATCCTTGGAATATCTCCTCTTTCGTATAAAATACCCTTTTATGGAACACAATAAATTCTGGATTGCAACTGGGCTGGAATAATATATTTTTTCTTTTAAACCGATTTGATTAGACATATTATAACTTTCTAATTACACCTATTAGCTGATTTTCAAAACATTCATTATCCTTTGCAACTTCACTCAAAAACGCATCACACCCCATAACAAAACGCTCAGAATCAAATGAAGCAATATAATTCTCTATTTGTTTTTGTAATTCTACATTTTCATCCAGAATAATTCCAGTACCATACTTCTTAACATACTCAGCCTGAACACTACCAGAAGTTACTATTACAGGTTTCCGAAAGATGGCCGCACCATAAAATCTATTTGGCATAGCCGATAAAGTACCACTTGTTTTTGGAAAAACAATATTAATAAAATCACAACTTCCTAAAATTTCAGGCTCATCTTTCTTCATATATCTACCAGAAAAAATGACATTCGAAATATGATTCTGACTACAATATAATTGCAATCTTTCACTATCTGGACCAAAACCTGCATAATGTAAACCAAAACGGGAATTGTTAGCTAAACTATCAATAACATATTTATTAGCTTCATAAAAACGTATTTGCCCTATACTCAAAATAGTAATTTTACCTCCAAACTGTATCTCTTTATCTAAACATACTCCCTTAAGACCATTCAGACCTATGTTGTGACTCAAATAAAAGTTGGATTTTGGCAACCACTGTTTAAAACCGGGAGAAGATATTACATTAAATACAGAAGACGATAGCAGTTTACTAAACTGATGTTTCCATAAACCAAACAAAGAGCCTCTATCACGGATATCCAAAACATATCGCTTCTCATAATTTCTAATCAAAAAGCGTTTCATTAAAACAGCTGGTAATATAGTATGTATCACAACCAAATCATATTCCACCGATTTCAGTTGTTTCTTCACAAAGCGAGTGAATCCTATATATCCACGCATTTTTTCTATATAAGAAGCGGTATCAGGGCTTACAGAATCATACATTATCATATTAGATGTAATACGGCTATTTTTACCGGAACGATTCCAAGCTATTAAATTATAATTGACACATTCCTTCTTTAAGACATTTATATAATAATGAATGTATGGTGCCATTTCTGGCTCGGCGGGCAAAATAAGAGCAACTTTCATTAATTCATTTTTTACAATAAGGATTGACATTAAAGTGTTTCAAATAATAATCTTGCAAATCAGATATTTGCTTATCATTCAGTCCTTGTCCATTATTTATAGACACAAGTTTAAAATCATTTCTATTCAAAACCGGAAGAAAAGAAAAAAGACTATTAATAACTACAACCTTCTTTCCATTTAAACGGCACATCGTATTCAACCATACATCATCTGCATATTTACATTTATCCATTGCCAGAGTTATGTTCTTAGCTTCCTCTCCCAATACATTTGAAGGAAAAAAAGTGCCACCACCTGAACCAAAAAAGACATCACAGGAAGGAGGGGTTAGTTTATTTATCATTACAGAACTCCAAACCGCATAAGGCAGTAGTCCTCCCCTTTCATCATACTTCACTTTAAAAGCAAAACGTGATATTACAGCATCAGGATATTGTTTGTGCCCCTTCAACAGAGAAGCTATAAAATCAGATGGGTAGATAATGTCATCATCTATTGTTATCATGTGGTCATTAGGATATTCCATCAATGTGTAATAATATTTTTTATGTGACATCAAATTCCCCTCTCTTAAATTGATTATCAATCCACGTTTTTGTAATCTCAATAATTTCTTAGGCAAACATTCCATAGAAGGAAATTCTTCTTTCGAAAGCCATAAAATAATCATATCAGGTTTACAAGTTTGCCGTAAGATGCTTTCTATTACAATCCATACTCTGCCTATACGTTTATTAAAAGACGTCAGTGAAACTATTATTTTTTCACGTCCACTATTCTGACATACAAGACTAAAATCCTTTTTAGATGAAGTAACTCTCATCATTATAGGAATTAACATATTATATAGCACAGATATTCCCAAACGCAGAAATGTATAAAATTTAATCTGCCTTAATAGGGAGTATTTATTACCTACACTAGCATATAAGCTTGCAAAAAAATCAATCATTTCAAACTTTTATTATAATATTTTCTATTCAACGAGGCCACGACAGCAGCAAAAACCACTAACTGCCAAGAAGTAAAAGCATACGGACGTTGTAAAAAAGAAAGAAAAAACAAAAAAAGGAAAAACAAAGCATCTCTATTTTTTATGGGAATTAACGAATAATACATAAGAAATAACGCCAATAAGCCCAAGAATCCATATTCAATAATAAATAATTTATAAGAAGCGCCCACTTCATTCCCATGTGCTCTTAGAAAACCAGCTCCCTCTCCAAACAAAATTAATGGTGAATGTAACATTTCTACAAAATGTTCATTAATAACTTCACCAGTCCTGTTCTCAATACGATTAAGACCAAAGTCTTGAAAACGCTCTACAATAGATAAAGAAAAAGCCAAATCTTCTTTTAACAAAGAGAAAAGCAAAAACGTCAAACATAAAAAAACGACAACCGAACTTAGAATTTTCTTAATCGAATATAAGTTATAATAGAAATAGCCTAGTAATGACAGCACATAAAACGCCATTGAATATGTAAAAATACCTCCTAACAGTATAACTATATTTTGCCATTCTCTCATATTAAACTTATTACCAATAAACAAACAGGCATATTAAAGATGAAAATAAAATCCAAATAAATACAACTAAATATGCTTTATATCAGTTCTTTATAGGGTAGTTATTTCTTTCAGTTGTTTTCACTATTTTCTGTTAATTGGTTCTTTTTGGGTACATTTTTGTTTCTTGTTTGTTTCTTGATTTCAGTTTTAATTCGTACATTTGCATACGAAAAATAACGAATGAAAGAATACGATTATGCCACGAATAAAGAAGCCTAAAAAAGTAAAAGAGCCCATCCGTCTTCGGATGAAGGATTTGTCCGATGGCAGCAAAAGTCTGTATCTGGATATATACCGCAATGGCAAGCGGACATATGAGTACCTGAAGCTGTATCTTATCCCGGGAACGGACAACAATACCCGTCGGCAGAATGAAATAACAATGGCCGCTGCGAATGCCATCAAGTCGAAACGCATTATCGAACTGACCAGCGGCGAAGCCGGTATCGTGAACCATACAGATAAGGTTTATCTGCTGGACTGGATGCAAACCTATTTGGAGTACCAAGAGAAACGCGACAAGAAAGGCATCGGTCAAATCAAGGCCGTTACCCATATCCTGAAAGAATATGCAGGGGAAAGGTTTTTGTTGGATCGGGTTGACCTCGCTTTTTGCCAAGGCTATATCGACTACATGCTGACGACCTTCCGCCCTAAAGGAAAGCCGATAGCAGCATCTACACGCAATACCTATTATCAGATATTCAACGGTGCCCTGAACACTGCCGTCCGGGCTAAACGGTTGTTGAGAAATCCGTTTAATGAAATGGAAAAATCGGAGAAGCCCAAAATGCCGGAGAGCGTGCGGTCCTATATGACCATCGAAGAGGTACGGGCATTGATTGCCACTCCGGTACAGGATGGGAGGGTTAAAAACGCCTATCTGTTTTCCTGCTTCTGCGGACTGCGTATCAGCGATATTGTCGGCCTGAAATGGAAGAATGTCTTTGTCGATAACGGCCAATACCGTCTGGCGGTAGCTATGCAGAAGACCAAAGAACCGATTTACCTGCCACTCTCCAACGAGGCGTTGAAATGGATGCCGGAGCGTGAGGACAAGGCTGCAGACGATCCTGTGTTCAACCTGCCTTCAAATATCAATCAGTATCTCAGACCGTGGGCCGAAGCGGCCGGAATCACCAAGCGTTTTACTTTTCACACCGCCCGGCATACATTCGCGACCATGATGCTGACGCTCGGTGCGGATCTCTATACCGTATCGAAGCTGCTTGGTCATACCTCCGTGAGAATGACACAGGTGTACGCCAAAATCATCAACCAGAAAAAAGACGAAGCAGTCAATTTGGTCAACGGGCTATTCGACTGATGTAGTTATACATGTCAAATTCAATTTACAGGTAAATATTTCCGGCTTTTCTCCGATATTTCAAATGGTCGAAGTAATGCCACTATTATAATAAGTATAAACCCATAAAAAACAATTCGACATGAAAGGACAAAACAACAGGTCCTCTCTTTTTTTGAAGGGAGACCACATCTGCACCACTTCGCTACGGAACAGGATGTAGCGGAAGAATTTTACGAGTTGCTCTCCGAAGCAAGGGAGCTTTATCTTCAAGACGTCATGACAGGCGGCAAACGATATGGCCGCTACGTGGATGACTTTATAAACAGCCACCGGTACATCGACTGCAACAGTGCGGTTTGCAGGAATTGCCATGAAATGAACATTCATATCATCAGAGGGCTGTTGCTCGATTGTACAAGTCTCGTCAAAAGCCTCTTTACCGCAGAAACATTTTCTTTCGAGGAGTGCATGGCCTTGAAACAAAAGTACGACATTGCCGGAGTATGGTTCGGCTCTTCACGTATAGAAGATTCCAGAAACGATCCACCTCTCTCCTTCGGTTGTAATTTTTCCCGTGAACAGATGACAGGTATTGTGGCTTGCGCCAACGCTTATCATCTGTTTTGCGTTTCCACACTCCGCATCGAGGACATGGAAGCGCTTTTTGCCTGCAAGAAGGGCTTCTGCATACGTGTGAACAATATCCGCCATGTGGCGGTCCTGTTCGACGCGTTGCTCGAAAACACCTTCATCCTGCCTCACTGGCAGTCGGTTCTCGACAAGGGGCGGTTCCTGTTGTCCAAAGACGGCACAAGATACGTTACCGCTTCAAGCCTCTCGTCCGCCCTGTCTGCGGCGAGGAACAACATTACATCGGCAAACCTCGGCATACGAAAAGCCGTCAGCCGACTGAAAATATGACACGAAGTGCCAAAAAGCCAAGTATGTGAAAGATAAAACAGTGACAGTTGCCGTGATACGTGCATAGTATCATGCCGGAATTTCCGGCTGTCCGGTTCACATCACATAACTTTGACCTCCGTTAGCGCGCTGCATAACGGAGGTAACTCTCCATTGTCTAATTTTAACATGTATTTTATGCAAAACAGAACAACATTCATGGAGCGGTTAAGCGAACGGCTGACCGCCATAGAAGCGGTTCTCAAGAAGTTGGAACCGGTGGAAGGTCTGTTGGAGCGTGTGGCTTTACTGGAAAATACCATTTACACGACCAAGAAAGTCTTCACTTTTCAAGAGGCGTGCATGTATATCGGCGTGTCCGAAAGTATGTTGTACAAACTCACATCGAACAAGGAAATCCCGCACTACAAGCCTCGCGGCAAGATGCTCTACTTTGCGAAGGAAGAGCTGGACGCGTGGCTCTTGCAAAACTACGAACCTACGGTGGACGATGCCATGCGTATGGCGACGGAAGTATCCGCAACCCAACCGTTCTTTAACCAGAAGCGCTATGGAAAACGAAAAAAGAACTGACCGTAACTCGTGGGCGGAGCTGGACGAGAACCGCCTGTCGGATATCCTCACTGCATCGCAAATAAAGGCCACGGACACCTACGTGACTCCGCCCCAGATTATATGGATCGACAACTCCACCATAGCGACGCTCGGCAATTTTAGCGCTTCGACGGGTAAGGCGAAGGCGAAAAAGACGTTTAATGTCTCTGCTATTGTCGCTGCGTCACTGGCGGGCCGGCAGGTTTTGAACTACCGGGCGCATCTGCCCGAAGGCAAGCGCAGGATCTTGTACGTGGACACCGAACAGAGCCGTTTCCATTGCCATAACGTGTTGGAACGTATTCTCCGCCTGGCGGGACTGCCCACCACAACCGACAACGAGAATCTCGATTTCATTTGCCTGCGGGAATACACGCCGGCCGTGCGTATTGAGGTCATCGACTACGCTCTGCGACAGAACAAAGGGTACGGGCTGGTCATCATTGACGGCATCCGCGACCTGATGCTCGACATCAACAGCACCAGCGAATCGGTGGAGGTTATCAACAAGATGATGGAATGGTCGTCGAAATACGACCTGCATATCCATTGTGTGCTGCACCTGAATAAAGGCGACAACAATGTGCGCGGGCATATCGGCACGGAAATGAGCAATAAGGCGGAAACGGTGCTGGTCATCACCAAGAGTGCGGAGAATCCCGTTATCAGTGAAGTTCATGCGCTGCATATCCGCGAGAAGGAGTTCAAACCGTTTGCTTTTTCCGTTGATGACGAAGGATTGCCGGTCATGGTGGATAACTATTCGTTTGATGGCAGCGTGAGACCGAAGGCCCGGAGCAGCTTCATGGATTTGTCCATCGAGCAGCACCGGGAGGCGCTTTCCGCCGCTTTCGGGGACAGGCCCATCAAAGGTTTCGAGAACGTACTGCAGGCTCTCATGGCCTCCTATGAGGCTATCGGGTTCAAACGGGGACGCAGCGTCATGATAAAACTGCTGCAATACCTGACGGAAAACCTGAAGCTGATCGTCAAACGGGACAAGCTCTTTTATTACGATGTGACCCCGACCGAAGCCTTGCTTTTCGACGAAGAATGCGAGGACGCAGAAGGTGAAAAATAATTTAGTTTACTTTGGTCCGGGTATATATAGGAGAAAAACCAAAGTAAACCGTTTTTTGAAAACAAGTGAAAAGAAAATGACATGACCATAGCGGAAGCAAAACAACTGCGTATCGTGGACTATCTTGCCAGTCTCGGCTACCACCCCCAGAGTGTAACATCGAAACAATACTGGTATTTGTCGCCGCTACGCAATGAGCGTACCCCGTCGTTCAAGGTCAATGACCGGCTCAACGAATGGTATGACTTTGGCGCAGCGACGGGCGGAGACCTTGTGGAACTGGGCAAATACCTGTACCGGACGAACAGCGTGAGCGAAGTGCTTGCCTGTATCGGGAGACATGAAAATGCTGCCCCGATACAAAGAGTGCGGATTCCGGGGACAACACCCCGTCCCGTCGAAGCTGACATGAAGGACGTGCTCGTCGTACCGTTGCAGCACCATGCGCTGCTCTCGTACCTTCATTCCCGTGGAATCGACGGAGACATCGGCCGCATGTTCTGCCGGGAGGTCCATTATGAATTACGTAAACGGCGCTACTTCGCTCTTGCCTTCGGCAACGCGGCGGGCGGGTACGAGGTGCGCAATCCTTATTATAAGGGCTGTATCCGGTGTAAGGACATCTCTGTCATCAGGCAATCTCATGGTGAAACACAGAACCGTGTTTGCGTGTTCGAGGGCTTCATGGATTTTCTCTCTTACCTGACGCTGAAACAGACGGGTGATGATACGGTCTGCATCGGCGCACCTTGCGATTACCTCGTGATGAACTCGGTGAACAACCTGAAAAAGGCTTTGGAACACTTGCAGGTGTACGAGGAAATACACTGTTATCTCGACAATGATCTCGCCGGACAGAAAACGGAAGAGACCATCGCCGGCATGTACGGCAAGCGGGTGCACAACGAAGCACTCCGTTATCACGAGTACAAGGACCTGAACGATTACCTACGCGGAAAGAAACGGTAAGGCATCATCGTTACCCTTTCCCTTGAAAGCTCTCCTCCCGGAGGGCTTTTTTTATGCCCGATTTTTCTGCTTCGATACCTCAAAGTATGAAATTAAAGTTCAATTTTAGTGTTTCAAACTTATTTCTATGTAATAAAATACTGTTTGATATAAAGAGTTTTTGTTACATCAAATATAATATTTTTCTTTGCAACCGTACTTTTAAAGTTCAATTAAAGTTTAATTTCATACTTAAAAACAGATGGGTTCATACTTTATATTCGCCCTTGTACTGACGGTGCTGTACATCGTCTATTTCGCGGTCAATATCATCCGTGACCTGTATGGAAAGAAGGGAACGGAGAAGACTGACGAGGAAGTTTTCGACCTCGGTCCGATGGATTCCACGGAAGAGAGTGTCGAGGTTTCGGAGAACGAGACCGGGTTCAAAATCGGAAATGAAACATACGGCACGGAGACTGTACCTGCCGCTTCGCCTGCCGCCCAAAACGGCGACACCGGGAAAAAAGATGGAACAGCCAAGGATCGGCTCGAACGGCTGAAAGCCAAGGCAGAGGCACAGATGGAAAAGGTCGCACCCTACCTGTCCGACGGCTTTACCGACGAAGAGATGTATAAGGCAATGATTTCCAAAGGACGCTTGGACAACCGTCCCAGCCTGAAATGGAGACCGGTCAAAGATAAGCTGTAAGATGTCGAAAACGAAAAAGATACTATGTGCGCTTTGTTCCATCATCCCCTGTTCAGCTCTGGCGAAAAGCGGCAGCGTGAATTACAGTTGGGGGGCGGATGCGCTGGCGACGATGCACGACTACGTGGTAACAATGATGTTTTACGTCCAAGCTCTCTGTTGTGCCATCGCCGGGATTTGTGTGATTGTGTCCGGATTCCAGATTTACGTAAAGATGAACACGGGCGAGGACGGCATTACCAAGTCCGTCGTAACGCTTGTGGGCGCGTGCCTGTTCCTGATCGGTGCGTTCCTCGTCTTTCCTGCCTTTTTCGGCTATCGCATATAGAAACGGGAGGCAGGAATCAAGTACCGCCATAACGATTCGAAAGAACTGCAATACTTACCCTAAAATAAATAATCATGTTTCAAAAAACAAAAAGACAAATGAAAAAAATGTTTTCTGCTAAAAAAGTACAGATGCTCACACTGATGTTGCTGTGTGGCACGACGGCCGTCATGGCCCAGAACTCCGCAGGCGATTATTCCGCCGGTACGACTGCACTGGCTACCGTGACGGAGGAAATCGCCAAGTACGTTCCCATCATGGTCAAACTGTGTTACGCCATTGCCGGTGTTGTGGCTATCGTAGGCGCTATCTCGGTGTACATCGCCATGAGTGCGTCCGTAATGGTTGCATGATAAATTCCTCTTTAGCAAGAGGATAGGTCAGGGTTCAAGTGATCTACTTCCACCCAAATAAGCCCGAGGGGAAACCTAAAGGTGAAAATAGCACTTTGGGAAAGCAATAAGTCAGTCAAAAGCCAGACTGCGACTGAATTGCGAGGGAGAAAGACAGATATGAGGATAAAGTCCATACTGATTGAACGATAGCCCAGCGGCAAAAGATGTAGCTGCGACGGAAGGCTTTTACAAACGTCGCATTGTGGCACTAAGACAACGTCATTGGTGTTATAGCAAAGAACCAGCCACAACGCAACCGCAGTAAGCGGAGAAAAGGGCGGAAGTCGTATCCGACAATCTGTCGTGCTAATAGTTATCATACAGCTAAACGGAGATTACCTAAGTTGGAAAGCCATGAAAGTGGCTATGGGCTTTGGCTCTGAATATCCAATATGGTAACGGAGTTCCCATAGTAGTCCGAGCAAGGTAATGCCTTGTACATGGCGAAGGGGAACAGTTAGTAATGTTTTAATACAAATTTTGAAAACGTGTAAGACGTATGGAAAAATCAGAAAGAGTATTAAAAGCTCTAAGTGACCACAGTCAAAGTTCGGATTATAAATACGAGCGACTGTATCGGTATCTGTTCAGTGAAGAGATGTTCGCTGTAGCCTACCAACGCATCTATGCGAAGCAAGGCAACATGACACCCGGAACTGACGGCAAGACCATCGATGAGATGAGTCTTGAAAGGATTGAAAGATTGATTGTGTCCTTAAAGGACGAAAGTTACCAACCCCACCCTGCACGCAGAGTGTACATACCGAAGAAGAACGGCAAGAAACGTCCGCTCGGTATTCCCTCATTCGAGGACAAATTGGTGCAGGAGGTAGTTAGACTGCTGCTTGAAGCTATTTATGAAGGTCATTTTGAAGGCACTTCACATGGTTTCCGACCGCATCGAAGCTGCCACACGGCATTGGGTATGATACAGAAGTCTTTTGCGGGAGCAAAGTGGTTTATCGAGGGAGACATCAAAGGCTTCTTTGACAACATAGACCACAACGTACTGATTAGCATTCTTCGTGAACGCATATCAGATGAACGCTTCCTCAGACTTATCCGTAAATTCCTCAATGCAGGGTATGTGGAGGACTGGAAGTACAACAAGACGTACTCAGGAACTCCGCAAGGTGGAATAATCAGCCCCATGCTGGCTAACATCTACCTTGACAAGTTCGACAAGTACATCAAGGAGTACGCAGCCAAATTCCGCAAAGGTGACAGACGCAGCATCAATCCCGAATACTGGCGTTTGAACAATAAGAAGAACTGGCTGAAAAAGAAGTTGCAGAAAACATCCGATGAGCAGATACGGAAAAGCTATCTGTATGAAATTGCCCAACTGAGCAAACAGATGCTGTCCACTCCTCACAAGGATGCAATGGATGCGGACTTTAGAAGAATGCAGTATGTAAGGTATGCGGACGATTTCCTTATATCGGTTATCGGAAGCAAGTCTGAATGCGAGACCATCAAAGCGGACATCACCCAATTCATGAGAGAACAACTCAAACTTGAATTGTCTGATGAGAAAACTTTGATAACACACGCACAAGACAAGGCGAAATTCCTTGGATATGAAATCTTCATCAGAAAGTCAGACGCAGTGAAAAGGAATAAGGACGGAGTTCTCAAAAGAGACTTCAACGGCGCAGTGGTGTTAACCCTTAACTCGGCTGTGATACAAAAGAAGCTCACTGAGTACAACGCGTTGGAGGTCAGAAACATTGATGGCAAAGACATTTGGTGGTCAAAGCCTCGCAGATATATGACTCCAATGAAGCCCGAAGATATTCTTGCCCAATACAATGCGGAAACCAGAGGACTTTACAACTACTATTCACTTGCTGCAAACGTGTCCAAAGAATGTGCATCTTTCGCCTTCATTATGAAGATGAGTATGTTCAAGACACTTGGCTGGAAACTGAACACTTCCGCAAGGAAAGTTCGCCAGAAGTATCAGAAGGACAAGGACTTTGTCATTCCGTACAACGATGCCAAGGGAAAGCAGAAATACAGAGTCTTCTACAATGAGGGTTTCAAAAAGAGAAATGCTCAGTTCGATGTTGACTATGACAAACTGCCACAGACCATGTACGTGCCATATCCGAGCCTTGTGGAAAGGTTGAAGGATGGCAGATGTGAACTATGTGGTAAGGAAGGAAAAGTAGTCATGCATCATGTGAGGACTCTCACCAAGCTGAAAGGCAATAATGAGTGGGAGAAACTGATGCTCAAAAGACATCGCAAGACACTGGTTGTCTGTGAGGACTGCAACTCTATGATTCAGAACTATGGTAAAGAGTAATGTTACTAATGGAAAGCCGTATACATGGAGACATGTAAGTACGGTTTGGGGGCGAGTACTCGGAAACCGCCCACCGCAAGGTGGGTATGGCGCTGGGTGCTTAGCCCACACAACGAGGAACAGGACGTGAAGAAAAAGATTATGATGATCGTTGGCGCATGTATTTTCTTAATCGCTGCCGCACAAGCACTTCCGATGTTCTTCGGTATCGGCGCATAACCCTCCCGCACGATGAAAGGCAAGGACGAACGTTACCCTGACTACCCGCTGTTCAAAGGTCTTCAACGGCCTTTGGAGTTCATGGGCATCCAGGGACGCTATACCTACTGGGCGGCGGGCGTTGCCGGCGGAGCCATCGTCGGCTTTATCATCGCCTACTGTCTCGCAGGGTTCGTGGTCGGACTGGTCGTGCTGGTTGCGGTCGTCTCGACGGGTATTGCGCTTATCATGCTCAAACAGCGGAAAGGGCTGCATACCAAGAAAGACGGGCGCGGGGTGTATATCTACGCCCACTCGAAGAAGCTGTGAGAAGAAAAGAAAAACCATCACGGGCAACGTGTGGTCTTGTTGAATGTTGAACGCGGGCCGGCCGCCTGAAATCCGGGTGGACCGGCCTTTTTTATTGTATTTTGAAATGACCTTGTACATCATTCTACTTTTTATCGCCTTGTGTGCCGGCATGGCCCTGTCGGTCTATGCGTTCGGTACCGGAGGCAAGCGCAAGCGTATCTTTCAGGACATCTATTTTTCTGTGGAAGATACGAACGGCGTGGGCGTGCTGTACACCAAGACGGGCGAATATTCAGCCATCCTGAAAATAGAGAATCCCGTGCAGAAATACTGTGCGAACATCGACAGCTACTACGAGTTCACGCACCTTTTCACCGCCCTCGCGCAGACGCTCGGCGAAGGATATGCCCTGCACAAACAGGACATCTTCATCCGGAAACAGTTCGAGAACGAGACGGGCGACAAACACGAGTTCCTCTCGTCGGCCTACTTCCGTTACTTCAAGGGGCGCAACTACACGGACAGCGTGTGTTACCTGACTATCACACAGGAGGCGAAGAAGAGCCGACTGTTCTCGTTCGACAACAAGAAGTGGCGCGATTTTCTGGTCAAGATCCGCAAAGTGCATGACCAGCTGCACGATGCCGGGGTACAGGCCAAGTTCCTGAACAAAGCCGAGGCGAGCGAATACGTGGACCGCTATTTCGCCATGAACTTCAAGGACCGGATCGTGTCGATGACCAACTTCAAGGCGGACGACGAAACGGTCTCGATGGGCGACAAACGCTGCAAGGTATATAGCCTTGTCGATGTGGACTGTGCCGCACTGCCCTCACTGATACGGCCTTACACCAATATAGAGGTCAATAACACGGATATGCCCGTGGACCTGCTGGCTGCCATTGACAGCATTCCGAGTGCGGAGGCTGTCATCTATAACCAGATTGTCTTCCTGCCCAATCAGAAAAGGGAACTGGCCCTGCTGGACAAAAAGAAGAACCGGCACGCCAGTATTCCCAATCCGAGCAACCAGATGGCCGTGGAGGACATCAAGCGGGTGCAGGAGGTCATCGCGCGGGAAAGCAAGCAGCTCGTGTACACTCATTTCAACCTGATTGTCGCCGTACCGACTGGTACGGACCTGCAAAAATGCACGAACCATTTGGAGAATGCTTTCGGACGTATGGGTATCCATATTTCCAAAAGGGCGTACAACCAACTGGAACTGTTCGTGAACTCGTTTCCGGGTAACTGTTACGGCATGAACGAGGACTATGACCGCTTCCTGACGCTGGGTGACGCGGCGATGTGTCTGATGTATAAGGAGCATATACAGCACAGCGAGGAGACACCGCTGAAAATCTACTACACAGACCGCCAAGGCGTGCCGGTAGCTATCGACATCACGGGAAAGGAGGGGAAAAACAAGCTGACGGACAACTCGAACTTTTTCTGTCTCGGTCCTTCGGGCAGCGGCAAGAGCTTCCACATGGAGTTTTTGAGGTCAAAGCAGATGCAAACGGAAGCAAAAACTTAACATATAAAACGCTGATAAACAGCGAACAAGTTTTAACAAGGAGCGATTTTGCCTATTGCCATTTCGTCCTTATTGGAGTAAATTTGTACCACATTTGTACCTCGAAAGGAGGGTCACATGGCTCGACAACCTTTCAACAGTGTGCAACAGTATTCAACAGCGTACAATAAAATTTCTTCGATAATGGACCGTCTAATGAAGCAGAATTTAACAGGTCAGACCAACTTGGATTGGGATTTGGCAGGCAAACAGTTCCTCACCATTGAGGAAGTGGCGAATCTACTGCAAGTAAGCAACAGAACCGTATATAATCTGATATACAAGGGAACGCTTCGGGCTTGCAGGATAACGTACCATATTACACTTATCACCAAAGAGGATTTCTTTTTGATGATTAAGGAAACAACCTACTGCAAGCGCAGCGTTTCACCATTCGCTAAACGTAGCAGAAAAACAGAAAAGAAAATGAAAGAAGAAAAACTGAATACAGAGAACGTTTCCATTTCCCAACAAGAGGGAAAGGAGAAGCCTAAAAGCAAAACAAGCAAGCGGAAACTCATTCCTGCAAGCAACTACAAACAGTCCGTACGTGACACATTCACAGAGGCGGAAAACGCAGGGGGCGACCTTTATACATTGGCAGAGATATGCCAAAAGTTCAATTATACCTATGGGCGGTTTTACAACCTCCGTATGCGGTACTCCATTCCATGTATCAAAGCCAACTCCACCAAATGCTTTCCGAAAGCGGAGGTAGACAAGGCGATGGCAGAGGAAACGGAACGTTTGGGAAAAGACCTTTCGGAACATTGGTACTCTTGCTTTGACATCATGCGCCTATTCGGTTTAGGCAAGACGCAAGTACGTAGGTTTGCACTTACTCATGGAGTAAGGACAAAACGTATCCACGGCAACAGGCTTTTTTACCTGAAAGCCGATTGGGATGCAGCTCGAAAGGATGCAGAAAAGAGGAGTACAAGCACGAAAAGCAAGCGTAAAGAATAACCCTTTTATAAACTGACACAGTAACAATAAACAAAATACATAACGATATGACAAACATTTGTACGAAAGTAACAGTAAGGAAACGCCCTATCAAGAATGGGCAATTGTCGCTCTATTTGGATTTCTATCCACCTGTAAAAAACCCAAAGACAGGCAAGACAACAAGACGTGAATATCTCGGCATCTATATTTATGCCAATCCGACAGAAAAGTTTGAAGCCGAGTTCAACAAGACAATGCTCCGCAATGCGGAACTAATCAAGTGCAAGAGGACGGAAGCCATCATCAATGAGGAGTTTGGCTTCCTTGACCGCAACAGGGGCAAGGAGAGTTTCTTAGATTATTTCCGCTCAAAGATGGCTGACGATGATAATTTCAGAAATTGGAACACCGCCTACAAACATTTTGAGAAATATTGCGGTGGCAGTTGCACCTTTGATGATTTGTCTTTGGATTATTGCCAAGGCTTCCTGACTTATCTGCTTTCTCTCACCACGCAGACCAAAGGTAAGATGATGGCATCGTCTGCCAACAATAACCTGAACAAGTTGAAGTGTGTCTTGCGCTTGGCTTATGAGGAGAAGCGTATCAGAGAGAATATCGCTCCACGGCTGAAACACGCAAAGGAAGCCAACACAAGGCGTGAGTTTCTGACCCTTGAAGAAGTAAAGATGCTTGCCAATACACCTTGTGAGAAGCCTGTCATTCGGACTGCCGCCCTGTTCTCCTGCCTTACAGGATTGCGTATCAGTGACATCATCCGCTTACAGTGGGAGAACATTGTAAAGGCTGCCGATGGCGGTTGGTGTATGCACATAGTAACCAAGAAAACGAGGATGGAAGCAGTACTGCCCTTGTCGGAGGAAGCACTCGCATTGTGCGGCGAGCGTTCAAGCGGACAGGTATTCAAAGGACTGACCCAAACCATACTCCCATTATACTTGAAAGACTGGATAAAGTCGGCAGGGATAACGAAGCACATCACATTCCATTGCTTTAGGCACACCTATGCGACCCTGCAACTTGCTGCAGGAACTGACCTTTATACCATATCCAAGATGCTTACTCATAGCAACGTGGGAACAACACAGGTATATGCCGATGTGGTAAATGACTTGAAGCGTAAGGCTTCCGAGCAAATCTCACTCAAATAACAATAACAAAAAGAAATAATCACATATGGATAACATAACTTTTGAACAGCTTCCTCAAGCGGTTTCTCTCTTGATAGAAAAGGTCGGACAGCTTTCGTCCAGAATTGAGGATGTCTTGAAAAAGACGACACCACAACAAACCGAATATCGCAGACCGCTTAACTTGGACGAAGTGGCTACCTTGCTTGACAAATCGGCTTACACCATCTATGCCATGACTTCCGAAAAGCGCATTCCATACCACAAGAGGGGCAACAAACTCTATTTTTTTGAAGATGAAATCATCCGATGGATTGAGCAGGGGGGAACGGCAGGAATAGGCACGGAAAGCGACTTTAACAGTCGGCTTGAAGAGTTGCGCAACGGCAAGAAACGCAAGCCAAGTTCCCTAACAAACAGATGACCATTGTACCACCCTAATATCATATATTATGTACAAGAATACAGAAAACATACACTACTGTACCATTCTCTCTGCTGAACAATGGAATTTTCTTTTGGACGGCAAATCATCCGTATTTAGATTGAGGTGCCTGCACAAGCTGATGACCGATGCGATACGCACGGAAACCTCTTATAGCATCAAGGGCATTCAGGTCACTTTGGAGGTGGGACAAGTAGCAGCTTCCGATGTGGAGTTATCAGTATACTTGGGCTGTAACCGCAAGACTGTCGGAAAACTCATTGACAGTTTTAACAGGCTGGGGATGCTGACCACCATGACCAACAACCGAACTTCCATACATACACTGCATTTTCTTACAGGGTGGTATGTGAACGGTGTCCTTATGACCAATCCTCATTATATCAAACCAACGGCTAACACCAATAGGCAAAATAGAGATATGCGGACACCTGTTTTCGATGGCGACAAGTCGGAAGATACTCACCTGCCAATTCAGAGTGGCAGCGAAAGCCCGATGCAGGATGCAGACAGCATGATTGCTGAAACACCTCCATTTTCTTCTCCCTCTTGTTCGTCTGTTCCATTTTCCGAAGCCGACAATAAGCAAAGTTTGGACGATTACACATTACCGCCAAATTTGATTTTAGAAGACGATAACGGCATTTCTGTCTAATTTTAGATATGGAGATAGTATGCGTAAAAAGAATGCCGCAGAAAGCCGATAAATGCAAATAACGGTATGCAGAGAATTATCCTTGCCACAGGCATACATGTAAGCCAATGAACAGGTTTTAAGCGGTACTCCGTTGTCGTGGTTTGCTTGACAGGGCTTGCCCTGTATATAGCCCACTATAACTTCTCCGCTTCGCTCCCGAAGTTGTGGGCTCTCCCGAGGGGCTGGGCGTTGCCCCGTCCCACTTAGGGCGCTGCCCTAAGAACCCGGCAAGGGCTGTCAGCCCTATGCAACCCGACCAAAGAGTGACCCTCTCTTTGGAAACTCCGCTCATTGGTTTCCACCCCTGAGAACCCCGAGCAGGAAGTGACCCTCTCCCTGCACCCACCGATTAAGGCTCTGCCCTAATAACCCGATATTGGGAAACAACAACATAACAAATCAACCATAATGGCACAAAAGACATCCATCAATATTAAGCCTTGCAACACAGGCAGCAGTGAAGAGCATAACAGGCGAAAAGCCGAGTATCTTGCCCGTATCAACAAAGAAAGGCTCTACATACGCACCGACCTTATGGCTTCAAACGAAACATGGGTAGCACCTGAATTGGGCAATAGTTCATTGTCTGACCGCTATAATCAGATTGCTCAAATGGTAAAGGAAAAAACAGGTCGGGCAATGCAGACCAAAGACCGTGAGCGAGTGAACAAAAAGACTGGTAAGGTGACCATTGTGCGTGGCAGTACTCCACTTAAAGAGGGTGTAGTCGTAATCAATAATAATACGACAATGGAACAGTTGCTGCGTTTCTGTGAGATGTGTAAGGAGCGTTGGGGTATCACACCCTTGCAAGTGTTCATCCACCGTGACGAAGGACATTACAGCAATCCGCAAGACCCTGCCACTTGGAAGCCTAATCTTCATGCCCATATCGTATGGGATTGGATGAACCATGAAACAGGCAAGTCTTGCAAGTTGGACGAGAAAGCCATGAGCGAGATGCAGACACTTTTGGCTGAGTGTTTGGAGATGGAAAGGGGCATCTCAAAAGAACTTACAGGTAAGAAGCATTTGGAGCGCACAGACTTCATTATCGCCAAGCAGAAGCAGGAAGCAGAGAAAGCCAAAGCTGAAAAAGAAGCCGCTCTATCTGCCAAAGAGAAAGCCGAAGCCGAGCGCAACTCCATTGAAAGTGAAAACAAGGTTAAAGCTGAACAAAGTGCGGCTCTTGACAGTGAGATTGCCGACAAGCAGAAAAAGCGTGATGAAATCCGCAAGAAAACGGTAGATGGTATTTTGGATAGTGTCGGCAGTTTGGTCGGAATTGGCAAAACCGCCACTCTTGAAAAGGAACACAAGCTGCTCACTCAGGAACTTGATCGCCTTAAAAAGGCGTTCAAACCAACGGTCAGCAAAGAAGTGGAAAAGCAGACAAAAGTATTGGCTTTTGAAAAGAAGAAAGCCGAAACGGAACGTGATAATGCCATTGCACAAATTCGCTCTCTTGCTTCGGAACGAGACAGGGCAGTTAGCCAACTTAACAGCCAAAACAAGAATGTACAGTTACGCATCAATAGTGCGGTCAGACTTGCCAATGAGGAGAAAGACAAGACCATCAACCGATTGCAAGGTGAACTAAATTTACGCAAGCAGATTTTGGCTATCCTTGCCGATATGCTCTATGCTGCAAGCGATGTTTTCAAAAGAGCCATTGATGCGATTATTGCATACGGCACGGAAAAGTACAAATCTATTTTTGGTAATGATGAAGCCGCAGACATCAAGAATGTTATGCAGAGCTATGGCAATACCAAAGAACAGCAACAAGCTATTGGAACTTGGCTTTGCGACTATGCGGATAGCCGACAGACCTTAGATGAAATAAAACATCGGCAGACCTATAAAGAGGTTGCCGATGTTGCAGATGGTAAGTATGATTGGAAAATTCAAAGAGGACAAGATACAGGAATCTCAATGTGATATTCACTGAATTATTTGTCACTTCCAAATACTTTGCTGACAAACTTATATGCTCTTCTTTCACCTGTTTCAGGATGTGTCCAATCGGCATCCTTTGGAATAGATATGACAATGATGGCATACTTATAACAGACTTCTTCATCATCCAATATATCGTAGAAATCTTGGTCGGTCAAAGATACCCCTCTCATTGGATAACGCAACCCACTCCATGTGAAATCAATCTTAGCCTTGCCATAATCATTTTTATAAAGTCTGACATCTGAAACCAATAATATAGATTCAGACGGTTGAGTTACATTTTCCAGTTCGTCCTCTCTCAAATACGAATAACCGTTATTCCAAAAGCCATGATAGCCGTATTCCCTGAAAGCCTGCAAAACTCTCTTCATTGACTCAGTACCAATCTTTCTGCAAGAATGATTGTCAATCACCCAGTTCTCTTTTTGCTTACCCTGTGGCATCGGACGACCGTCAAACTCTATCACATCAAGCGGTTGGGCAAAATCAATCTCATGCCCTTGTACTGCACCAGCTTGACCGTCATCCCGTACAATACGAATCCACTCTTTAGGATTATCTAAATCAATGCCACCAGGGCATAATCCTCCGCTCTTGCAACTGACAGCAAGAAGAAAAACTCGCTTTCTCATTATAGGTTTCCTCCGAATTTAATATCGTTTCTAAATTTATCGAGAAGCATCTCGCTAAGAACTCTTCTATGGCACTTTTCGTTTGTCGGCTCAGAGCATAACAGCACAACATTTTCATACTTTCCAAACTCTTCAACAAAGTTGGAAATATTGGATTTGTATTCAAGTTGTTTCCTATATGCCACCTCAAATAATTTGTAATTCTTACTCATAGGACAAGACTTATCTCTAACCTCTTTCAGTAATTCCTTAGTAGGTGCCAAGTCCACACGGTGTTTATATTTACAGCCATTTGCCAATTCCGAAAGGAAATACGGTAAATCCTGCTCAAAAGCAAAACGTGATAATTGCCCATTAGGATTAAGTCGTACATCCACAAGGCAATCAATATTGTTCGCTTTGATGATTCCAAAAAACTCTTTTGCAGTTTTTTTTGTGAAGCCAATGTTGAATAAGTTAATCATAGTTCTCGGTATTATTGTAGTTAAACCTTTTCCATCCGTGTAATAAATTCCAATATCTATCGCAGAAGTCATAGATCTTTTCTTGCTCGGTATTTCCGAAATAATTATCAAGGATTTCTTCCTTGAACATCATATTCAGCACTTTTTTCTTTTCGCAAACAAAAATCTCAAGATGCTTATCCAAATCCGAGTTTGATATAAAGTGAATTCCACCATCAGGCTTTTCGACAATATGCCTTACTTCAAGCCAATCACCGTATCTTTGTTCAAGTGCTTTGCTCACCAAAAAATATCTGTGACAATCCATTGGTTTCTTTTCACTGCACATCAAGCACAATGTGTAATTTTTGTCATATGCATCTTCAATGCGTTTTAATCCGCTTACAAAATGCTCATCATGCCTAAATTTTCGAAAATCTACAATCTCATCTGAGCCAAGCAATTCTGTTTTCTCTGGACGATAACTTTTTGCTATGGGGAAAACCTCTTGCTCGAAGAATATGTCCGCTGCCTTAGAAAATACCTCTTGCTGACTATTGGCTTTGGCACCAATTTCCGGCATATTCATGTATGGTATGCCCAATTCCTTTCCTGCAATTTTCATATTGTCTGCATTACATTGTGGATATTGCTTGTCTCTAAGCTCTCTTGCCACTGGTCCGAAGATACGAGTTCCTCTTGGTGTCTTATCATCTTTTATAATTACAGCAGCATTTTCATCGAAACGGATGTAAGATCCATCTTTACGACGTGTACTGTTTACAGTACGAACAACTACAGCTTTAACTACGTCACCTTTTTTAACAACGCCGCCTGGTGTTGCATCTTTAACAGTAGCAACGATTGTATCGCCAATGCTTGCATATCTTCTTGTAGAGCCGCCCATAACACGAATACAAAGGATTTCTTTTGC
>OIAH01000281.1_pt1 | contig 23899 bp, 19 predicted proteins | sample 1580711 | NCBI WGS metagenome assembly OIAH01 (sample SAMEA3882556, study PRJEB24775) | human gut metagenome | biome: human-associated habitat; feature: intestine environment; material: feces | place: Netherlands | collected 2009/2010
CGGAACCGGGCTTCAGCTTGCCGGTGGCCTCGGCATCGTCGATCATCTTCTTGGCAATGCGATCCTTGACAGAGCCGGCGGGGTTGAAGTATTCCAGTTTGGCCAGAACGGTGGCCTTCAGGTCTGCTTCCTTCTCAATATGGGTCAGCTCCAGCAGCGGAGTGTGGCCAATCAGCTGATCTGCGGAAGTGTAAATCTTGCTCATAGTAAAAGTCCTCCCTCTGCGGGCGCAGGGCCCGGGATGTTATTCTGACGCATTCCATATTTCCTGTAAACCAACATGGTTTGTAGGTTTAATGGTATTATAGTCCTCTTTTTCCCCTTTGTCAATGGAAAAACGAAAAAGCAATTGAAAAGTTACAAACCCTGTTGTATAATAGGTTTGTTAATGAGAAGAGGACAGCCCCACCATCCATGCCTGCGCATTGCCGCCCCTAACTGAGCCGCTGGCGCAAAGCGTCTGAGGGGTTGATAAGGAGAAAAGCTATGATCGTTTCAACCAAGGGCCGTTACGCACTGCGCGTAATGATCGACCTGGCCGAACACCAGGCGGAGCGGTATGTGCCGCTGAAGGAGGTCGCCGAACGGCAGGAGATCTCGGAAAAATATCTGGAAAACATCCTTAAGGTGCTGGTGCAGAACGGCTTTCTGGAGGGCTTGCGCGGCAAGGGCGGCGGCTACCGGCTCACCCGCAGCCCGGATCAGTACACCGTGGGCGAGATCCTGATGCTGACCGAGGGCAGCCTTGCGCCGGTGAGCTGCCTGACCCCCAATGCGACCCCCTGCTCCCGCATGGCAAACTGCCGCACCTACGAGATGTGGAAGGGGCTGGACGATCTGATCTCCAATTATTTCGGCAATATCACACTGGCCGATCTCGCCCGGCCTGATCAGGCCGGGAATGATTATGTGATCTGACGGTATTTCTGATAACATGCAAAAAGGCGCACCGGCTTGACCGGCGCGCCTTTTTTTGCACAGTTCTCGGCGAAATGTGCAATTTTTCTTATCCAGAATCACGGTTGATGGATTGGGGCTCCTGCGGTATACTTTACCCTTGATGTGTCCATTTACGCTTTTGATCGAGGAAAGGGGAACTTTACTACGAAATATATTTTTCAGTTTGCGCGCATTCTTGCGTTTTGTTTTTTGGGCGAGATCCTTCATGTAGTGCTGCCGCTGCCGGTCCCGGCCAGCGTCTACGGTCTGGTGCTGCTGCTGGCAGCGCTGAACTTCAAGCTGGTAAAGCTGGACGATGTGAAAGAGGTGGGAACCTATCTCACAGGCATCTTCCCGCTGTTGTTCGTGCCTGCTGCCGCCGGTGTGATGGAACTGTGGGCAGAGATGGGCGAGATGCTGCTGCCCATCCTCGTTGCCATTATCCCGGTCACTGTGCTGGTGATGGTGAGTGCAGGCAAGACCACGCAGGCCCTGACCGGCCGCAAGAAAAAGGAGGCTGACAATGACGCAGCTGCTGAATGATTTTTTGTCCGGCTCCGCAGCATGGGGCGTTCTGCTTACGCTGGCCGCGTTTGCACTGGGCACCCTTATCAATAAGGTGACAGGCAAAGCCATTTTTAACCCGCTGCTGCTGGGCAGCATCTTTGTGATCATCTTTCTGTCGGTGTGCGGCATCCCGTATGCAGACTACAAGGCCAGCGCGGCACCGGTGAACTATCTGCTGCTGCCCGCCACCGTGGCACTGGCCATTCCGCTGTATGAAAAGATCGACCTGCTGAAAGAGAACGCCGCCGCCATCATTGCGGGTATCTCGGTGGGCACGCTGGTGAGCCTTGGCAGCGCACTGGCGCTTGCACTGGCGCTGGACCTGACCCGTGAGCAGTATGCCACCCTGCTGCCCAAATCCGTGACCACCGCCATCAGCATGGATGTGGCCGCTGAGCTGGGCGGCATTGCTGCCCTGACCGGTGCGATCGTCATTGTTACCGGCATCGTGGGGGCGCTGCTGGCTGAGACGGTGTGCAAGATGTTCCACATCACCGACCCCATCGCCAAGGGCGTGGGAATCGGAACTTCGGCCCATGCCGTGGGCACCAGCAAAGCCCTGCAGATGGGCGAGGTGGAAGGTGCCATGAGCGGCCTTTCCATTGCGGTGGCCGGTGTGCTGACCGCAGTGCTCTGCCCGGTGTTTGTGAACCTGATCCGGTAAAGGATTTAAAATAGCCGCTCTGGCTTTTTTCAGTAGAATTTATTTATTGATCCGGGAACCTCAGTTTACAACAAAAATGAGATAGGCAACCCCTTTCGGGGAAGTCTATCTCATTTTTTTGTTGAGGCTGTTTTTATACGCCGCTGTGTTCCCGTTCATCCTTCAGGATGGCCGTCACGCTCTGCATGGTGCTTACTGCACGATGCAGTTCTTCGTCGCCAAGCTCTGCACGCAGGCGGGCGTAACAGCGCTGCATGAACGCGCGCTCCTCCGCCATCAGCTCCACAGCCTTGCTGGAAAGCTCCACATAGGTGCGGCCCGCTTCACGGTCGGTCTTCCATGCCACAAAGCCATTGTCCTGCAGCTTTTCAACGGCCTTGGAAAGCTCTGTCACCTTCAGGCCCATAACGGCAGCAAGGTCAGCCAGATAAACCTTACTGTCCGGGTGCTGTTCAGCCTGCATCTTGATGTAATATAAGATCAGGTAATCCGCCCGCTGGATGGTGCTGAACACCTTGTCGATATCAAAATTGTGCAGGAAGAACCATTCTTCCGGGTGATGTTTCAGTTCCACGCTCATCATGTATCCTCCCTGTTATTCCCGCTCATTGCGGCGGATATATTCGTGGGTGCCGCCAAGGCTCTTGTAGGCCGGGCGGATGATCTTGTTTGCGCTGAGCAGCTCTTCAATGCGGTGGGCGCTCCAGCCCATCACGCGGGCCACGGCGAACAGCGGCGTGTACAGCTCCATGGGGATGCCCAGCATATCGTACACAAAGCCGCTGTAGAAGTCCACATTGGGGCTGACACCCTTGAAAATTTTGCGTTCCTCCGCGATCAGCTGTGGAGCCATGTGCTCGATCTTGTTGTAAAGGGCAAGGTCCTTGTCGCGGCCCTTCTCGTGGGCCAGCTGTTCCACATAGCCCTTGAATACCACCTCACGGGGGTCACTGAGGGAGTACACCGCGTGGCCCATGCCGTAAATCAGGCCGCTGCCGTCACCGGCTTCCTTGCGGATGATCTTGCGCAGCATCTCGCGCACTTCGCCGTCATCCTCCGGGTGCTCCACATTGGCCAGGATGTAATCCAGCTGGTGCATAACTTTCAGGTTGGCGCCGCCGTGCTTGGGGCCTTTCAGGGCACCGATGGCCGCAGAGATGGCTGCGTATGTATCGGTGCCGGAGGAGGACAGCACACGGGTGGTAAAGGTGGAGCAGTTGCCGCCGCCGTGGTCTGCGTGAACCAGCAGGCACAGATCCAGCAGGCGTGCTTCCTCGTGGGTGAACTTCTGGTCTGCACGGTAGGAGCTCAGAATGTGCTCCGCAGTGCTCTGCCCGGCGATGGGGTAATGGAAGTACATGCTTTCATGGTCATACACACGGCGCTTGAGCTGGTAGGCGTTCACCATCATGGTGGGCAGCTCGGCAATCAGGTTGATGCTCTGGGTCAGGATGTTGGGCAGGCTCAGATCATCGGCGTGCTCGTCATAGCTGTACATCGAAAGCACGCTGCGCGCCATCTTATTCATAATGTTGGGGGAGGGCGAGTTCATGATCATGTCGTCCGCAAAGCCCTTGGGCAGTTCGCGGTGCTCATCAATCAGCTTGCAGAACCGGGCATACTGTTCCTGGGTGGGCAGTGCGCCAAACAGCAGCAGCCACACCACTTCCTCAAACATGAAGCGGTCGTTCTTGTCGGCTTCGGCGGCCAGAGTGTCAATATCAATGCCGCGGTAAACCAGGCGGCCCGAAATGGGGCGGATGGTGCCTTCTGGCAGCTTTTCGTAACCAATAACGCTGGAAACATTGGTAATGCCCGCCAGAACACCGGTGCCGTCCGGGTTGCGCAGACCGCGCTTAACGCCAAGGCGGTCCGCAATGTGGGGGTCAAGATGCTTGTTGTGCGCAATATACTCATTGCACAAAAGTTCAATATCTTCCGGGTCAAGCGCCGGAACATCCGGGTAATACATCAGATGCGCCCTCCTTACTTTCCTGCAAAAGCGCCGCTGGGGGCTTTTGCCTGCACTCTATTACCAGCACGTGCAAAAACGGGCACAGCGCCCGCAGTGCGCCCTGCCCGCCGCTATGCGGGCCAAAAACGCTTCAAAGTGCTGAACAGTTACAATTTTATAGTATTTGAGCGCTGTAGTCAAGCATGAATCTTAAAGAATTGTAAATGTGAACGAAACATGACTTTATAAAATAAAGTTTGAATCCGCAAAATACAGGTGCAACTTTAATGAATTACGTTGACAAGGCTGACCAAAATGGGTATACTCAAACTGTAATATTATTAAAACAAATTTTTTGCAGGTGTGGTTCAGCTTTTGGCAGGTTTGTCCTGCGTTAAGGCGGGGCCCACCGGCAAAAAGCAGTCCGGCAGGGCGGGGTAAACGGCCACGGCACGCCGCACCCCTGCCGCTTTTTTAGAAAGGGGCAAACCGATATGAAGGCAGTTTTGATTCCTGGTGACGGCATTGGCCGCGAAATTGCGCAGAGCGTGCGCAAAATTTCGGATGTTTTGGCAACCGGTATTGAATGGGAAGAATACGCCGCCGGCGCAGAGTACGCCGCAGAGCATGGTGAGCTTTTGCAGCCCGGCGCACTGGATGCCATTGAAGAATACGGCTGGGCGCTGAAAGGCCCCACCGCAACCCCTATCGGCAAAGGGTTCCGCAGCATCAACGTGCAGCTGCGCCAGCGTTTTAATACCTACGCCAACCTGCGCCCCGTGCGCACCCTGCCCGGTGTGCCCACCCGCTTTGAAAATGTGGATCTTGTTATTGTGCGCGAAAACACCGAGGACCTGTATAAAGGCATCGAGTACATGCTGAACGATGAGATCGCCAACGGCGTAAAGCTCATCACCAAGCCCGCCTGCGAGCGCATCTGCCGTTTTGCCTTTGATTACGCTGCCGCCAACGGCCGTAAAAAGGTGACTGCAGTCCATAAGGCCAACATCATGAAGCTGACCGACGGCATGTTCCTGTCCACCTTCCGCGAGGTCGCCAAGGATTACCCCGCCATTGAAGCAGACGACTGCATTATTGACGCCCTGTGCATGAAGCTGGTGCAGAAGCCGGAGCAGTTTGACGTTCTGGTTGCCCCCAACCTGTACGGTGATATCATCAGCGACCTGTGCGCCGGTCTGGTGGGCGGCCTGGGCTTTGCCCCCTCTGCCAACATTGGCGCCAAGACCCGCATCTATGAGGCTGTCCACGGCTCTGCCCCCGACATTGCAGGCCAGAACAAGGCCAACCCCAGCGCCATCCTGATGGCATTTGCCATGATGCTGAACGACCTGGGCATGACGGATAAGGCCGCCAGGCTGAACGCCGCCATTCTGGCACAGGTTGCCGAGGGTAAGGCTGTTACCGCGGATATTGGCGGTACCGCCACCACCACCGAATTTACTGACGCTGTTGCGGCACGGCTGTAATAAAGCCGTCTTGCAGGAAGGAGCATGAAAATGAAACTGCACGACCACGGCGTGTACCTGGTCAACGGCCAGCTGACCGATACCGCACCGGCCCATGTGACCGAAGCAGAGGCCCGCAAGGGCACCATTGCTTACGGCATTCTGAAAGCCCATAACACTGCGCCGGATATGAAAGACCTGCGCATCAAGTTTGATTCGATGACTTCCCACGATATTACTTATGTGGGCATCATCCAGACGGCGCGCGCCTCCGGCATGGAAAAGTTCCCCCTGCCGTATGTGCTGACCAACTGCCACAACTCTCTGTGTGCGGTGGGCGGCACCATCAACGAGGACGACCATCAGTTTGCCCTTTCCGCTGCGCATAAATACGGCGGCATTTATGTTCCGCCCAACATGGCAGTTATCCACAGCTATAACCGCGAGATGATGGCAGGCTGCGGCCGCATGATCCTGGGCTCTGACTCCCATACCCGCTATGGCGCACTGGGCACTATGGCCGTGGGCGAAGGCGGCGGCGAGCTGGCCAAACAGCTGGTGGGCCGTACCTATGATATGGCCATGCCCGGCGTGATCTGCGTTTACCTGACCGGCAGGCTGAACCCCGGCGTTGGCCCGCATGACGTGGCGCTGGCCCTGGTTGGCGCAACCTATGCCAACGGTTATGTGAAGAATAAGGTCATGGAATTTGTTGGCCCCGGCGTTGCCAGCCTTTCCGCAGACTGCCGCAACGGCATTGACTGTATGACCACCGAGACCACCTGCTGGTCCAGCATCTGGCAGACCGATGGCGTGACCGAGGAATACCTCGCAGGCCATGGCCGTGCCGATGCTTATAAAGAGCTGAAGCCCGCCGATGTTGCCTATTACGATGGCTGCATCGAGCTGGATCTTTCCAAGATCGAGTGCATGATCGCACTGCCCATGCATCCCAGCTATGCTTACCCCATCCGCGAACTGAAGGCAAACGCCAAGGATCTGCTGCATGAGATCGAAACCCGCGCCAATGAGCAGCTGAGCGGCAAGGTCAAGATGGATCTTGTCAGCAAGGTGCGCGCCGACGGCAGCATTTATGTGGATCAGGGCATTGTGGCTGGCTGCTCCGGCGGCACTTATGAGAACCTGTGCGCTGTGGCTGACATCCTGCGCGGCAAGAGCTGCGGCAACGGCGAGTTCAAGTTCAGCGCTTACCCGGACAGCATGCCCACCTACCTGGAGCTGGTCAAGAACGGCGTGGTGGCCGATATCGTTTCCGCTGGCGGCATCTTCCGCGAATGCTTCTGCGGCCCCTGCTTCGGCGCAGGTGATACCCCGGCCAATGGCGAGTTCAGCATCCGCCACACCACCCGCAATTTCCCCAACCGCGAAGGCTCCAAGCCCGGCGAGGGTCAAATCTCCGGTGTGGCGCTGATGGATGCCCGCTCCATTGCGGCTACCGCAGCCAACGGCGGCATTCTGACCGCAGCCAGCGAGGTTTGTGACCACGACTACACTGCACCCAAGTATCACTTTGACCGGGGTGTGTACGATAAGCGTATCTATAACGGCTGGGGCAGCCCCGAACCGGAAACCGCCCTGCGCTTTGGCCCCAACATCAAGGATTGGCCGCAGCAGCCGGAACTGACGGATGACCTGCTGGTCAAGATTGTCAGCTACATCACCGACCCTGTCACCACCACCGATGAGCTGATCCCCTCCGGTGAGACTTCTTCCTTCCGCTCCAACCCGCTGCGCCTGGCAGAGTTCACCCTGTCCCGCAAGGACCCGGCCTATGTCGGCCGCGCCAAGGCAGTCAAGGCTCTGGACGAAGCCCGCACCGCAGGCACTCTGCCGGAAGAAGTACAGGCTGTGTATGCCGCGCTGGAAAAGGCCGGTTACAAGCCGAACGCCGCAGCCACCAACATTGGCTCCGCCATCTTTGCCAATAAGCCCGGCGATGGCTCCGCACGTGAGCAGGCGGCTTCCTGCCAGCGCGTGCTGGGCGGCGCGGCCAACTTTGCCAAGGAGTATGCAACCAAGCGCTACCGCTCCAACTGCATCAACTGGGGCATGTTGCCCTTCCTGGTGGAGGACCCCGGCGTGTTTGAACTGGGCGACTGCATCTACCTGCCCGGCGTGCGCAAAGCTCTGCTGGAAGCTGCCGATACCATGCCCGCCGTGGCTGTTAAGCCCGATGGCAGTGTGAAGGAGTTCACCGTAAAGCTCGGCGCCCTGACCGATGCCGAGCGCCAGATCCTGGCCGATGGCTGCCTGATCAACTACTACAAAAATAACTGATTGATTTAATGTTTCAAAACGCCTCCCGGCGGACCGTGGGTCCAGGCCGGGAGGCGTTTTTCGCTTGGAAAAAGCGTTGAGTTAAAAAAGAATAGTGAATCATTGTGGTGGACCGCGGCACAAACATGCCGCTCAAAAATATTAGGCGATTGAGCCTTTTGAAATGTGAGACAAACAATGAAAAAATTGTAGGGCGCGATGCCCTCATCGCGCCGCAGAGAAACGTAAAGCAGTTGACGCAAACCCGCAAATCATCTGTAGGGGGACGATGACGAGCATCGTCCCGTGGCGGTTTGCCCAATGCGGGACCATTGAAAAAAGTATTGCCTATTTAGGTTGGCGGGCGCACAATGTGCGCCCCTACGGGTGAGATGCCAATAAATGCCCGACATAACACATAAAAACTGCAATATAAAAATCACCCGCATACCGCTCCACCACCCCGCATATAAAATCCATAATAAACCCAACCCCATCTCCAATTCCGAACTCCTCCCTCCTAACTCCTAACTAAAGCTGGGGTGTTCACTATGCTTCTTCCTCTCCTCATGACAACCATCGCCGGTCTGTCCACTGGTCTGGGCGGGCTGATTGCGGCGCTGTTCCGGCCAACGCCAAGGCTGATGGCGTTCTGCGGCGGCTTTGCCGGGGCGGTCATGCTGACCGTCAGTTTGGCGGACCTGGCTCCGGCGCTGCTGGATTTTTACGGGGCGCTGCTTTCACCCTTTGGCTGTGGGGCTGCGGCTGCGGCACTGCTGCTGGGTGGTATGCTGGCAGCCTGGCTGTTGGCCTGTGCTCTGCCGGACGAGGATACACTGGCCGACCGTTTTGGCTCCCGCACCCAGGGCTCTGCCATGCGGGCTGCGCTGGTAACGGGGGCAGCCCTGCTGTTGCATAACCTGCCGGAGGGCATCCTGACCCTGCTGACCAACGTCTCGGACCCGCAGCTGGGGGCGCGCACGGCACTGGCGATTGCCCTGCACAATATCCCGGAGGGATTGGCTGTTGCGGTGCCTTTTGCCTGCGCCACCGGCAGCCGGGCCAAAGGTGCCGTGGCTGCGCTGGTATCCGGCCTTGCGGAACCGGCGGGGGCCATTTTGGCGGCACTGGTGCTGGCCCCACTGTTGACGCCGGGACTTTTGAACGGCATTGTGGCTGTGGTGGCGGGCATTATGCTGTGGGTGGCGGCTGCCCAGCTGCTGCCCGCGGCGTTTGAACCGGCGTGGCGCAAAATGGGGGTGACAGGCTTTTGCGTGGGGGTGCTGATGATGATTCTTGGCATTGCAGCGTTGGCTTGATTGTGGTATACTATAACCTGTATTTGTCTGGGGTGCAAATAGTGCCTGGAAACCATGCAGGGGAGGGAAAATATCCATGCCATACCGCCGCAGCTGCGCCGCGTGCGCACTGGCAGCCGCGCTGCTGCTTTCCGGCTGTTCTGCCGTAACCGGCAGCGATGTGGAATCCCTGCTGCGCGCGCCGCAGGCTTCCGGCGAGACGAGCGCCGTACAAAAGGCGCTCAACAGCGCCCTTGGTGTAACCGCGACCCTGAAATACCCTGCCAGCGGCGATTTTCTTTCCCCTCTTTTGTTTGGCGATTGGGATGGTGACGGCCAGGATGAAGCCGCCGTGCTGTACACGCTGGATGCCTCTGTGGGCAATGTGTACCTGGCCATTCTGGAACCGACCGAGGAAAACGGCTGGCGGGTGACGCAGACGGCAGAAGGGCTTTCCAGCGAGGTGGAAAGCGTGAACACCGCCCATCTGCGGGATGAAAATTCCTTGCAGATCCTTGTCGGCTATGCCAGCGCCCAGGGCGACCGTTATATGGTGGTGTATCTGTACACCGAGGATGGCCTGCAGATCATCATCAAGCAGGCATACACCGAAATGATTCTTGCCAACCTGACGGGCGGAGAGGGCACCCAGGATTTGGTATTGGCCCTGCCCGCTGAGCAGGAGGGCGGCGGCTTGAACCTGCAGCTGCTGACCAACACCGAGGATGGCTTCCGCTCCGCCCAGACCCTTGCGATTGGTGATTACAGCGGCTGTGCGGCCCTGCACGCGGGCATAGGTGCGGACGATGGCAACTATCTGGTGGTGGATGGCTGGACCGGTGCTTCCGGCACCAGCCTGGCAAGCTCTATTGTAGTGTATGACCCGGAAACCCGATTTTTGCAGACCTACCGCCCGGCGGGCGTGGCCAACCTGACCAAAGCGACCCTGCGGTATGACGCCGCGCTGGTCAGCACCGATCTGGACGGCAACGGAACGATCGAGATTCCCACGATGATTGATGACGGCGGCAAAATTTCCACCGGAATGGACAAGCGGCTGCGCTTTATCCTGTGGCGGGATTTTGCCGCGGAGGATGAGACCGGCAGCCACTTTGGTGTGTATGACAGCGAGTACAGCTTCTTTCTGGCGCTGCCGGAATCCATGCACGGCTCGGTGCTGCTGCGCACCAACCGGGATGGCAGCGGCTGGATGGTGTGCAACCGCGAGGGTACTACAGTTTATTGTGAACTGCGCCTGACCGACCCCGCCAAAGAAACCCAAACCCCGGACATCGACGGGGAACAGACCGAAGCCGGGGAGTACCGCCGCATTGCCAACATTGGCAGCCAGCAGCTGCAGGCCCGCGTGGTGACCCCGTATTATGGCCTGAGTATTGACGATATCATCCACGGAACAACCGTGTTCCGTTAAAAAAAACTAAGGCAACACCGCACAATTCCCGCCTTACGGCTTAAGCACCGCTCCGGCGGCTGCGGCACGGCATCTGCGTTGCCAAAATGCTCGATAATGTCGGGTTGCGGTACCCGCATCGTGCTTCGGGGGCAAAAGCCCCTCGCACTCTGCGACCGCTGCCCCTGCTTCGGTTCGCTGTTTCCGCCACTGGCGGCGCTCACCTTTGCAGCATCCAGTATTATCTGCGCTTTTGGCTTGGCATCTGCCGCACCTCACTCGCCGTATCGGCACTTAGAATTATGCGGTATTGCCCTAAAAATATACGGTAAAACGCGCATGTCTATCTGCGGGCGGTGCGCCATAACAATCAGGCGGCGGGAAACAGAATCCCGACCGGGAAAGGAAAAACAATGAAACGTATTCTGGTCGTAGAAGACGAAGCCAGCATCCGCGAACTTGTGGCACTGAACCTGAAAATGACAGGCTGGGAAGTATTGGAAGCCCCCAGCGCGGAACGTGCGCTGGAGTTGATCCAGAAAAATCCCCCCTGCGATGTAGCGCTGCTGGATATCATGCTGCCGGGCATGGATGGGTTTTCGCTGTGCGAAACCATCCGCCACGGCGACCCGTACATCGGTATTATTATGGCGTCCGCCAAAGGGCAGGAAAGCGATAAGATCCGCGGCCTTTCCATCGGCGCGGATGATTACATCACCAAGCCGTTCTCGGTGTCGGAGCTGATGGCCCGCGTGGAAGCGCTGGCCCGCCGAGTGCGCCGCAGCGCCACTGCGGACGACGAACAGGCAGGCTCCGAGCCGGATCAGCTGGTCAGCGGCCCCTTTGTGCTGGATGAAAAAAGCCGCGTGCTGTACAAATCCGGCAAGCCCATTGACCTGACCCAGGTGGAATTTCAGATCATGGAGCTGTTTTTCCGCAACCCCGGCACTGCCCTGGTGCGCGAAAAGATCCTGGAAGGCGTTTGGGGCAAGGGGTATTTCGGCGATGTCAAGATCGTGGATGTCAACATCCGCCGCCTGCGCATGAAAGTGGAAGATGAACCCAGCAGCCCCCAGCACATTTTGACCGTCTGGGGCTATGGCTACCGCTGGAACGCATAATTACCGCATTTTTATGGAAAGGGGGCTGCCGCCTGTGCAGAGCATTACCCGCCGCTGGCTGCGCGGCAGCCTGCTGATTACCATTTGCATCCTGGCTGCGGCGCTGGGGCTGTTTTTGTATTACAGCCACCAGAATTTGTACGGCGGGGTGCAGCGTGCCATGCAGGCGCGGTTTTCCACCGTGGAGGGGCGTTTGCAGGCAACCGGCACCGCCGGCAGCAGCCAGGCAACGTCTGAAAGCCGCAGCCAGTCCCTGCGCCGCACGGTGGAACAGTTTGATGAAAAAGATAAGTTCGAGTTCATGCTGTTGGATTCCTCCGGCGTGGTGCTGGCAACCTCCAGCGGCACCATGAACAAGAATCTGCTGAGCGAGGGCAGGGATTTTTATCAGGCTGTCACCGGCTCCACCGGCAGCGGCATGGTCACTTTCCGCACAGCGGACGGCGAACACGTGATGGCTGTTACCAGCCTGGTGCCTTATGCGGCGGGCAATGTGACGGCCATGCGCCTTGTTACCAGCCTGACGCTGGTGGACCGCCAGTGGTACAGCACGCTGATGGTTTCGTTCGGCGTGGCGGCGGTGGTGCTGGGGTTTGCGGTGTTCAGCGGCCTGTTTTTTATCCGCACCATTGTGCGGCCGCTGGGCCAGGTGGAAGCCACCGCCAATCGCATTGCCCACGGCGATTTGACCACCCGCCTGCCGGATGCCCCGTATGACGATGAGATCGGCCGCCTGTGCAAAGCCATCAACCAGATGGCCGAGGACCTGACAAAAACGGAACGGATGAAAAACGAGTTCATCTCCTCTGTCAGCCACGAACTGCGCACTCCGCTGACCAGCATCAAAGGCTGGGTGGAAACCATCGCCAACATCCGTGACCCCGATGACGAAAACTACCGCAAGGGTATTACCATTATCCGCAGTGAGACCGACCGCCTGTATGATATGGTGGAGGAACTGCTGGATTTTTCCCGCCTGCAAAATGGCATCAAGCTGAACTGCGAGGTGCTGGATTTTGTGGCCGAAGCCACCGATGCTGCCCTGTTTGTGGAAGCCCGCATCCGGCAGGAGGGGCTGCACCTTGTGTATGACGAACCGCCGGAGCCGTATCCTGTTTGGGCTGACCCCGCCCGCCTGCGCCAGGTGTTTGTCAACGTATTTGATAACGCCATCAAATATTCGCCGCCGGAAGGAACCATTTTCTTTACTCTGACCCGCACCGCCACCACCGTAACGGCCAGCATCCGGGACCAGGGCCGCGGCATTGCGCCGGATGACCTGCAAAACGTAAAGATGAAATTCTTCAAAGCCAAAAACGCCGTGCGTGGTTCCGGCATCGGCCTGGCGGTGGTGGATGAGATCACCAAAGCACTGGGCGGTACGGCGGATATCACCTCAACGTTGGGGCAGGGTACCACCGTTACCATCACCCTGCCCATCTACCACGCTGGGCAGGAACATCTGCACGAGCCGATTTGACCGCAAAAATAAAGGAGAACCCATGCCGCAAGAACAACGTCCAACTGAAAAATTCCGTACCTCTGTGGGCGGCCAGGCCCTGATGGAGGGCATTATGATGCGCGGCCCTGAAAAAATCTGCTGCGCGGTACGCCGCCCGGACGGCACGATTGATCTGAGCTATTCCGATGTGACCACCCACTGGTACAATAAAGTTCCCCTGGTGCGCGGAGTGTGCAATATGGTGGAAAACCTGATGAACGGGTACAAATACCTGATGCACTCCGCCGATATTGCCATGACGGAAGAGGAAAAAGAGGAAGAAAAGCAGAACGAGAGCAAGCTGGACCGCTGGCTGGACGAACACGCCGGCCCCAAGGTACAAAGTGCGCTGATGACCCTTTCCGCCTGCGCAGGTGTAGTGCTGGCAATTTTTCTGTTTACCTTTCTGCCTACGTTCCTGACTGGGCTGGTGGCAAAAGTGATCCCCATGGGGCGCTGGCCGCGGGTCATCCTGCAAGCAGTGCTCAAGCTGGCAATCTTTTTGGGTTACATGTTCCTCTGCACTCGCATGAAGGAAATCCACCGCATGTTCCAGTACCACGGGGCTGAGCACAAAACGATTGCCTGCTATGAGGCAGGTGAGGAATTGACGGTTGCTAACATCCGCAGACATACGCGGTTCCACCCCCGCTGCGGCACCAGTTTTTTGATTCTGGTCATTCTGGTCAGCATTGTGCTGTATGCGGTGCTGCCGTGGAGCGGTACCATGTTGCGCGTGCTGTACAAGCTGGCCATGCTGCCGCTGCTGGTGGGCATCTGTTATGAGATTTTGAAGTGGGCAGGGCGTTCCAACTCGCTGCTGGCACGGGCTGTTTCGGTGCCGGGGCTTTGGCTGCAGCACCTGACGACCTTTGAGCCGGAAGATGACATGATTGAAGTGGCCATCGCCGCCGTTACCCCCGTACTGCCCAAAAAGCCGGAGGACGGCCAATGGTAACGCCGCTTGCCCCACAGCAGCTGGTGGGCATTCTGCCGCGCCAGGCTGTGCGCATGGTGCAGGATGCTCTGCAGGCCGCAGGCTGCCCCGATGCTGATTACGACGCCCGCGAACTGCTGCGCATTGCCGCTGGAAAAGATCCGCGCTTGCTGTTTGACCCGCTTACCCGGCCGCAGGCTGAGTGCCTGGCGGAACTGGCGGCTCAGCGCATGCAGCGGGTGCCGCTGCAATACCTGGCAGGGGAGTGGGACTTTCTGGGGTTGACCTTCAAAGTCGGCCCCGGTGTGCTCTGCCCCCGCGCAGACAGCGAGGTGGTGTGCGAAACTGCCATTGAGCTGTTGCAGCAGATGGGAAAACCTGAGCCCCGGGTGCTGGACCTGTGCGCCGGAACTGGCTGCCTGGGCATTGGCATCCGACATTTTGTGCCAAGTGCCAGCGTGACCTGCGTGGAAAAAAGCCCGCAGGCGCTGCAATACCTGCAAGCCAACGTACATGGCACCGGTGTGCAGGCAAAGGCAGCGGATGTGCTGCAATACTGGCGAGAGCTTATGCCCCAAAGCGTGCAGCTGATCATCTCCAACCCGCCGTACCTGACCGGGGCAGAGATGCAGGCCCTGATGCCGGAGACCGCCCACGAGCCAGCTATGGCGCTGGACGGCGGAACGGATGGGTTGGATTTTTACCGCGCCATTGCCGCCCACTACCGTGATATTGTCTGCCCCGGTGGGTGGCTGGTGTTTGAGATTGGCTGTGCCCAGCGGGCGGATGTGATGGAGATATGCCGCCAAAACGGCTGGCAGCAAGTGCAGGCAAGGAAGGATTACGGCGGCAACGACCGTGTGGTGTACGCCCAACGGGTGAAATAAATCTGATTTTCAACGTTTTGCAGCTGAAATGTGGAAAATGCGAAGAAAATTTTGAAAAGATGACAACAAATGGTTGTAATTCGTGCCGCGATTGGTTATAATAATACCTGATAAACGCAGGACGACCATTTGGATAGCGGCGCACCTGCCGTACAAAATAAAAACAGCACCGCAGTTGCCTGTGGTGCGTATGGGATACAACGCACGATCGCTCAGATAAGGAGATATAAACTTATGGCAGCAAAAAAGGAAAGTTCATCCAAGCAGCTCCCCACCGGCCCGGCAGGGGATAAAAAGGCAGCGCTGGAGACGGCACTGGCCCAGATCGAAAAGCAGTTTGGCAAAGGCGCCGTGATGAAGCTTGGGACCAACGTTGCCATGCAGGTGGATGCCATTTCCACCGGCAGCCTGGGGCTGGACCTGGCGCTGGGCATCGGCGGCCTGCCACGCGGACGCATCATTGAGGTATATGGGCCGGAATCTTCCGGTAAAACCACCCTGGCCCTGCATGTTCTGGCTGAAGCCCAGAAGCTGGGCGGCGAGGTTGCCTTTATCGACGTTGAGCACGCCCTGGATCCCACCTATGCCCGCGCCCTTGGCGTTGACATTGACAGCCTGCTGGTCAGCCAGCCGGATACCGGCGAGCAGGCCATGGAAATCTGCGAAGCTCTGGTACGCTCCGGCGCGATTGACGCTATTGTTGTGGACTCTGTTGCTGCCATGGTGCCCAAAGCCGAAATTGAAGGCGAAATGGGCGATTCCCACGTTGGCCTGCAGGCCCGCCTGATGAGCCAGGCTCTGCGTAAGCTGACCGGCATCATCGGCAAAACAAACACCGTCTGCATCTTTATTAACCAGCTGCGCGAAAAAGTCGGTGTGATGTACGGCAACCCTGAAGTGACCACCGGCGGCCGCGCCCTGAAATATTATTCCTCTGTACGTATTGATGTGCGCCGCATTGAGGGCCTGAAGGACGCCAGCGGTTCCTTTATCGGCAACCGTACCCGCGCCAAGATCGTCAAGAACAAAGTGGCACCCCCGTTCCGTGAGGCCGAGTTTGACATTATGTTCGGCGAGGGAATCTCCAAACTGGGCGAAATGATCGATCTGGGTGCTAAGCTGGGCATTGTGCAAAAGAGCGGCGCATGGTTCAACTATGGCGATATCCGCCTGGGCCAGGGCCGCGATAACGCCAAGCTCTACCTGAAAGAACACCCTGATGTGGCTGCTGAGATTGAAAAGCAGGTGCGCGAAAATGCGGACCGTCTGCTGGCGGCCGGCAAAAAGGGAACCGTGAAGCCGCTGGAGAAGCCGGCTGTTACCCCCGTTGCTGCTGAAGATGCCCCTGCCGCTCCCATGGCGGATGCACCCAAGACCACCGGCAGCGAGATGGACCTCGACATCATGGTTGACGAATAAGCGATGCCGAAGCTGACACAGGTAAAAGAAACAAAAAGAGGCCGCTATGCGCTGTTCTTTGACGGCGAGTTTGCCTTTTCGCTGGACGAGGACACCTTTGCCATGGCGGGGCTGCATACCGGGGATGAGCTGGAAGAATGGCAGATCCATGACCTGCAGACCAAAAGCGACACCCGCAAGGCTGTGGATAAAGCCATGGACCTGCTGGCCCTGCGGGACCATGCAGCCGGGGAGCTTTATCAAAAGCTCTGCCGCAGCTTTGACCCCCACAGCGCTGCCGCCGCCGTGGCAAAAATGCAGGAGCTGAACCTGCTGGATGACGCCGGTTTTGCCCGCCGCCGTGCGGCGGAGCTGCTGCGCAAGCGCAAGAGCCGCCGTGCAATTCTGGATGATCTGCACGCCAAAGGCATTGACCGTGGTGCGGCCGCCGAAGCGGTGGAAGCTCTGTTTGCCCAAAGCGAGGAGGACGAGGAGGAAAACCCGGAGCTGGCCAATGCCCGCGCACTGGTGGAACGCCACTATGCCGCAAAGCTGGCACAGGGCAAATGGCAGCAGGTAGCTGCCGCTTTGGCACGGCGCGGGTTCTCCCACAGCGTGATCCGCCAGGCATTGGCAGATGCCGAGACAGAAGAAACCGAAGCGTAACACAAAAAAGTACACACCGCAGGGGCAAAAAATGCTCCTGCGGCATTGTGGTATCAATGCACCGAACGGATAACTTTGCCTGAATTTTGCCCAAGCAAGCGGCAGAGCCCAACATAACATACTGAAAAGAGAGACAGGAACAACCATACATGAATATTGCAATTATTTCCCTTGGATGCCCCAAAAACCAGGTCGATGCTGATGTATTCTGCCACGCGCTGATCAAGGCGGGCCACCAGACGGTTGCGGACCCCGAACAGGCGGACATTATTATTGTCAACACCTGCGGCTTTATCCAGTCCGCTAAAGAGGAAGCCATTGAAAACATTTTGATGGCCTGCCAGTATAAGCAGCAGAACCCCAACCTGAAGGTGATCGTGACCGGCTGCCTGGCTGAGCGCTATAAAACCCAGATTGTGAGCGAAATGCCGGAAGTGGACGCCGTTGTGGGCATTGGCTCCAACGCCGCTCTGCCCGCCATTGTGGAGCGCCTGACCGCCAACGGCGCGGGCCAGGTGGAAAGCTATGGCCCCAAATGCGATATGGAGCTGGGCGGTGCCCGTGTTATCAGCACGCCGCGCCACTATGCTTACCTGAAAATTGCCGAAGGCTGCAACAACCGCTGCCATTACTGTGCCATCCCGCTCATCCGCGGCCCGCTGCGCAGCCGCCCCATTGACGACTGTGTTGCCGAAGCTCGCTGGCTGGCCGGGGAGGGCGTGAAAGAGCTGATCCTGGTGGCGCAGGACCCCACCGCTTACGGCGAGGACTGGGGCAAACCCGGCGCAGTTTGCGAACTGTTGGATAAGCTGAACACCATTGAGGGCATCCGCTGGATCCGTGTGCTGTACGCCTACCCGGAGCGTATCTCCGATGAATTCATCGCAGCCCTTGTGCGCAACAATAAGGTTGTGCCGTATCTCGATCTGCCCATCCAGCACTGCGATGACGAGGTGCTGAAAAACATGAACCGCCGCGGCGGCCGCAAAGAAATTGAGGATGCCATCCGCCGCCTGCGCGCGGCCATCCCCAACATCACGCTGCGCACCACCCTGATTGCAGGTTTCCCGGGTGAGACCGAGGAACAGTACAGCGAGCTGTGCGACTTTGTCAAAACCGTCAAGTTTGACCGCCTGGGCTGCTTTGCCTATTCCGCCGAGGAAAACACCGTGGCCGCCAAGATGGACAACCAGATTGACGAGGAAGTCAAGCAGCGCCGCGCAGACCACATTATGGAGCTGCAGGCCGAGATCAGCGCGGAAAAGGAAGCAGAAAAGGTCGGCAAGACCTATGAGTGCATCTGCGATGGCGTGGACGATGAAACCGGCATGTACCTGCTGCGCTCCGCAGCAGACTGCCCGGAAATTGATGGCAGCATCATGACCCCGGCAGATACCCCGCTGGAAGCCGGCGCGTTCTATAACGTTACCATCACCGATGCCGATACTTATGATCTTTATGGTTATGCGGAAAGCAAAGTGGAGGAATAAACCATGAATCTGCCTAACAAATTAACGATGATGCGTGTCATCATGGTGCCATTCTTTATGGTATTTGCTGCCATGAGCCACATGGGCACGCCCCAGTTCAATGCAACGTATGCCTTGATAGCGGGCATTCTGTTTGCTGTGGCCAGCTTTACGGATTTCCTGGATGGCTACCTGGCCCGCAAGAACCACCTGGTAACGGACTTTGGCAAGTTTATGGACCCGCTGGCTGATAAAATGCTCACCACCGCCGCCATTATTTATATGGTGGTGGACGGTGTCTGCTCCCCCGTGGTGCTGGCCATCATCATGTTCCGCGAGTTTGCTGTAGCCGGTGTGCGCATGATTGCGGCAGAGTCCGGTACCGTCATTGCCGCAAACATGTGGGGCAAGGTCAAAACCGTGCTGCAGATGGTCACCATCATCTTCTATTACTTTGCCATGGCGCTCGCCCCGGCGGACGGCGTTGGGGTTATCAGCTTTACCACCCAGGTGCTGTGCTGGGCCGTTGCTGCCGTTACCGCACTTTCCGGCTGCATCTACCTGTGGCAGAATCGTTCCTGCTTTATGCAGGCAAAATGATGCTGCCCCCTTGCAACCGCTTATCAGGGCGGCTATAATAAATCTGAACGGTTTGCAGGTTTAGCCGCGCCGTACCAGCAAAGTTGGGAAAGGAAGTTCCTGTCCATGCAGATTTTTAATACCATGACCCGCAAAAAGGAAGATTTTATCCCGCAGGAGCCGGGCGTTTATCGCATTTACGTCTGCGGCCCTACGGTGTATAACTATATCCATATCGGCAATGCGCGCCCCATGATCGTGTTTGACACGCTGCGCCGCTATCTGGAGTACCTTGGCAACAAGGTGCTGTATGTCTCCAATATCACCGATATTGACGATAAACTGATCAAAAAAGGCCAGGAGAACGGCACCACCATGCAGGAGGTTGCCCGCAAGTTCGAGGCCGAGTACATCAAAGATTCCGAGGGCCTGAACGTTAAGGCCCCCACCGTGCGCCCCCGCGCAACCGAGCATATCGGTGAGATCATCAAGATCGTCAAGGACCTGGTCGAATCCGGACATGCTTACGTTGCCCACAACGGCGATGTCTACTTCCGCGTTAAGTCTGATCCCGGTTACGGCAAGCTGAGCCACCTGAACCTGGACGACCTGGAAAGCGGCAACCGCGAACTGCGCAGCCAGATGGATGACGACCTGAAAGAAGACCCCGCAGATTTTGCTGTCTGGAAGGCCGCCAAGCCGGGTGAGCCTTCCTGGAACAGCCCCTGGGGCCAGGGCCGTCCGGGCTGGCACATTGAGTGCAGCGCCATGGCCCGTAAGCACCTGGGCAAGACCATCGACCTGCATGCAGGTGGCCAGGACCTGATCTTCCCCCATCACGAAAACGAGATTGCACAGTCGGAGTGCGCCAACGGCTGCACCTTCAGCCATTACTGGATGCACAACGGCTTTTTGAACATCAACAACCAGAAGATGTCCAAGAGCGCCAACAATTTCTTTACCGTGCGTGAAATTGCCGATAAGTACGGCTATGAGCCGATCCGTTATTTTATGCTCACCGCTGGTTACCGCATGCCGCTGAACTATACGGTGGACCTGATCGAGAGCTGCAAGAACAGCTTGGAGCGCCTGTACACCTGCCGCGATAACCTGGATTTTGCCATCCGCAATGCCCATGGCACTGACACTGCCCTGACTGAAAAGTGCGAAGAAGCACGCAAAAAGTTCAAGACCGCCATGGATGACGACCTGAACACCCCCGATGCTCTGGCCGCCATTTTTGAGTTCGTCAAGGACATCAACACCATGTCCGATGCTGCCGATAAGGCTACGTTGGAAAAGGCCGCCGCCACGTTTGACGAGCTGACCGGTGTGCTGGGCCTGATGTACAACCGCAAGGCCGAGGAAGCCCCCGACGAAGTGAAGCAGCTGGTGGAAGAGCGCGCCGCAGCCAAAAAGGCCAAGGACTTTGCCCGCGCCGATGCTCTGCGCGCCAAAATCACTGAGCTGGGCTGGAATGTGATGGACACCGCCAAGGGCCCGCAGCTGACCAAGCTATAATTATTACTGCACAATCACGGCAAAACAAAGGAATTGGAAACAGGGAAGCATCTGCCTCTGCTTCCAGTTCCTTATTTTATTGCAGCGGCAAATACGCTGCATGATCTGGAGAGTTCAGAATGACAAATACCAGAACCAAACAGAAAGAGCGAACGCTGTATATTATATTGGCCGCAGCGCTTGCCGCGCGCCTGCTGCTGGCCCTTGTTACTGAAGGCTACACCTATGATATGAGCTGCTTTGTGGCCTGGGGGGATAAGCTGGCCAGCGAAGGTCCCGCGGCCTTTTACAGCGCCGATTATTTTGCGGACTACCCGCCCGGCTACATCCTTGTGCTGGGGCTGGTCAGCCTGGTGCGCAAGGCGCTCCAACTGAGCTATGAATCCCACTGGACTTATTTTTTGCTGGCACTGATCCCCGCAATCTGTGATTGTGCCGCCGTGGTGCTGCTGGACCATATCAGCCGCCGGTATATGGGGCAGGGCAGGGCACAGCGCTGCCTGGTGCTGTTTGCGGCATTCTGCCCGCTGACCTTGTTTGATACCGGCATCTGGAAGCAGATCGATGGGGCTTTTGCGCTGCCGCTGCTGCTCTGCTTCTGGCTGCTGGAAGAGCGCCGCTACCTGCTCGCTGCGGTGCTGTACGGCGTGGCGCTGGCCATCAAGCCGCAGGCACTGTTGGCTGGGCCGGTGCTGGCCGTCTGCTTTTTGGTGGCTATTGCGGATGCCGTGCGGGATGGCAAAAGCCCGCTGAAATCGGTCGGCCAGATTTTTTGCGGTGCTGCGCTGGCTTTGCTGCCGCCGCTGCTGGCGGGCCTGCCGTTTTACGGGGCAAAAAATCTGGTGCCGTCCTTGATCGATAAGTACATCACCACGGCGTCTGGCTACCAGTATGCCACCATCAATGCGTTCAACTGGTTTGCAGCGCTGGGCGGCAACTGGCAGGCGCTGGATGCTTGCCCGGTGTTTAACCTGAGCTGGAAAGTGCTGGGCATTTTCAACATCGCTGTTATCACGGTGCTGCTTGTGGTGCTGGCGGTCATCAGCTGGCGGGCGGGGCAGTTTTCCCCGCTGCTGCTGGCAGCGTTTTACACGGTGGGGATTTTTACCTTTGCCCATTGCATGCACGAGCGTTACCTGGTGCTGGGCATGCTGCTGGTACTGCTTGCTGCGGCGCGCTGGAATGACATCCGTCTGTATGGCGCCGGGTTTGGTCTGTCGATAACGGGCTTCTTGAACCTGGAAACTGTGTATACCCTGGTAGGCAGCGATGACGAGTGGCTCAGCAGCGATACCAGCCGCGAGTTTGCCATGGCAGTCGGCTTTGCCGAAACGGCAGCCTTTGTGCTGCTGGCTTTCACCGCGTGGGCCATCTGCCGCCATGGAGCGATTTCTCCACTGGCAAAAGTGGAAACCATCGAAAAAGATAAAACAAAAACAGTGCAGAAAAAGCTGGGACTGTGCACCCTGCGCATTGATCCGCAGCCTGCCTGGACGGCTAAAGAGAAGAAAGCCTTGGCAACGCTGACGTTGATCGTTGCTGTGGTGAGCTTTGCTTACCTTGGCAGCATGAAAGCACCGCAGAACCCTGTGGATGCTACGGACAGCACGGCAACCATCGACTTTACCCCGCAGCAGGACGCGGTGGAAATCTGGGTGTACCCCGGCATTTCCACCGGTGGCAGCCTGCGCATCACGGATGCAGCGGGCAATGAGCTGTACCAGAAGGAACTGAGCTATGCAACGCCGTTCTGCTGGACCAAAACGGCCATCACGGCTCCGGCAGGGCAGACCTTGACCGCAACGATTGAAAATGCGCAGATGTTTGAACTGGCCCTGCGGGATGCCACCGGTGCGCTGGTGCCGGTAACGGGCGGCGATGCTCTGTTTGATGAGCAGAGCGAAGTGCCAGATACCATCAGCCAGCTGAACAGCATGTATTTCGATGAAATCTATCATGGCCGTACTGGGTACGAAATGCTGCACCGCATGACGGCATACGAAACCACCCACCCGCCGCTGGGCAAAGATTTTATCATGCTGGGCATTGCTATTTTTGGAATGACAGCCTTTGGCTGGCGCTGTGCCGGAACGCTGTTCGGCGTGATGCTGGTGCCGCTGATGTGGTGCTTTGCCCGCCGTCTGACCCACAAACGCTGGGCCGGGGCCATGGCAGGTGCGCTGATTGCCGCTGGGTTTATGCGATTTTCCCAAAGCCGCATTGCCACAATCGATATTTACGGTACGTTCTTTATCCTGTTAGGCGCATATTTTATGGTATGGTATTGCCAGAGCGTGCTGCAAAACGGCGTAGACGGCTCGCTGCTGCCCATGGCGCTGGGCGGCGTGGCATTTGGGCTTGGGTGTGCATCCAAGTGGACCGGAATTTATGCCGGGGCAGGGCTTGCGGTATTGTACCTGGGTGTGCTGTATGCCCGCTGGAAGCAAAAACAGCCGGGCTTCTGGAAAGAATTCCGGATGGCTGCTGTGGGCGGTGTGGCGTTTTACATCGTTGTGCCGTTCCTGATCTATCTTGCATCCTACCTGCCTTATTGGTGGAAAGACCCTACCTTTGGTTTGCGGGATTGGTGGGATTGCCAAACCTACATGTACTGGTATCATTCCACCCTGAAAGCAACCCACCCGTTTGAAAGCCGCTGGTACACCTGGCTGCTGGACCTGCGCCCAGTGTGGTATTACAAAAATTCTTACCTGGAAGCTGGGCTTCAGGGCAGCATTGCGGGTTTTTATAATCCGGTCATTTGCTGGGCGGGGCTGTTCTGCATTTTGCTGCTGCTGTGGCGCCAGGTTTCGGCTCGCGGCACGGCAAAGGGAGCGGGCGTTCTGATCTTGTACGCCAGCCAGCTGCTTTCCTGGATGCTGGTATCGCGCTGCACTTTCATGTACCATTACTTCCCCAGCTCGGTCTTTGCGTTGACGGCCGTTGTGCTGGTTTTAACGCAGATGAAGCGGCAGGACCGCGCCAAAAAGATTGGCGCGGGGCTGTGCATTGCGGCGCTGATGTGCTTTGCCTGGTTCTATCCCGTTCTGTCCGGCTTGCCCGTGCCGACCCTGTGGGCGCAGAGCACCAAGATTTTGCCGAGTTACGGGTTCTATTAAGGCAGTTACGGGGAGTCTTTTCGGCCTTTTTGAAAAAAGGCCTGGCGAAAAACTTTAATTATTTTCACTAAGGCAACACCGCACAATTCCCGCCTTACGGCTTAAGCACCGCTCCGGCAGCTGCG
>OIAH01000298.1_pt1 | contig 23505 bp, 9 predicted proteins | sample 1580711 | NCBI WGS metagenome assembly OIAH01 (sample SAMEA3882556, study PRJEB24775) | human gut metagenome | biome: human-associated habitat; feature: intestine environment; material: feces | place: Netherlands | collected 2009/2010
CAGGCCCCCGCTGCCCCCGCCGTGAGCATGGACAGCTACCGCGACCGGCTGTTTTTGCAGCTGTACGGCGGTCTGCTGACCGACCGCGCCGCCTTTGACCGCCAGTGTGCCGAGCTGGGGCTGGACTTCCACGCCCCGCAGTATGTCGTGGCGCTGGGCAGCATCCGCACCCCGGAGCTTTCGACCGAGCAGCTGCTCACCCTGAGCACCGGCGTCACCCGCATGGCGGCTGAAACGCTGCCCAAATACCGTCCCTGCCGCGTGATCGGCATGGATCTGCAGCATTTTTCGGCGCTGCTGCCCCTGCAGGAGGGCGAGGACCCCGAGACCGCGCTGACCCCCGCCCTGCAGGCCACCGGGCAGATCCTTTACAACTATTTCAGCTCCCAGATCTACTGGGCCGTGGGCCGCGCGGTGCCGGACATTCTGCAGATCTCCCAAAGCCGGCAGGATGCACTGGCCGCCCAGCAGCTGCTGCGCAGCGAGTCTCCCCTTGCCTTTTACCATGAGAAGCCCAACACCCCGCTGGATCACCGCGCACAGGTCGTGGCGCAGGTGCAGCAGTACATCCGGGCACATCTGGCCGAAAAGCTGACCCTCAACGATGTAGCTGCGGTGTTCAACTTCAGCCCCAACTACCTGAGCCAGCTTTTTGCACAAAACAGTGAGCGCGGCTTTGTGGAGTATGTCACCACCGCCCGCATCGCCGCCGCCAAGGAGCTGATGGCCGCCACCGACCTGAAGATCTATGAGGTCAGCAGCCGGGTAGGCTTTGACAGCGCCTTCTATTTCAGCAAGGTGTTCAAAAAGCTGGAGGGAGCCAGCCCCCGCGAATATATCCAGAGAATGAAGGGATCGTATGTTGATGCAAAGGATGACGCCGCGCTTTGACGCGATGCGCCCCACGCTTTACCCGCCTTACCGCGACCGCGCGGCGTGGCAGGCCCTGCCGGGCGCTGCGCGCTGGCAGGCGGCGGGACAGGCCGCCCTGCGCGATGCCGCCGCAGTGCCGCAGCTGCCGCTCTCGCTGTGGCTGCAATTTACCCAAAACGGAGACCGCGCCCGATGGGAACACGCCTATTTTGCCCGCCGCCGCACCCTCTGTGCGCTGGCAATGGCCGAGGCCGTGACCGGGGACGGCAGCTATCTGCCCGCTATCGCCGATGCCGCATGGGCGATCTGCGAGGAAAGCGCGTGGCAGCTGCCCGCCCACAACAGCTATATCCGCGACACGCCCCAGCTGCCGCTGCCCGATGTAACGCGGCCGATCGTGGACCTGTTTGCCGCCGAGACCGGCGCACTGCTGGCCACTGTGTACGGCCTGCTGGGTGCCGCCCTTGACGAATACGCGCCCGGGCTGGCGGCACGGCTGCAGCATGAGGTCGAGCGCCGCATCCTGACGCCCTACCGTACCGAGCATTTCTGGTGGATGGGCCGCGATGACGAGCCGATGTGCAACTGGACACCGTGGTGTACCCAGAATGTCCTGCTGGCCGCCGCGCAGTGCGCCCCGGTTGAGGCGCTGCCCGCCTATGTCGGGCAGGCCGCCTACAGCCTTGACTGCTTTTTGAAGGATTACGGCCCGGACGGCTGCTGCAGCGAGGGCGCACAGTACTACCGCCACGCCGCGCTGACGATGTTCAACGCGCTGGACCTCTTGTGCAAAATCGCCCCCGGCGTCTTTGACGACATCTGGGCTGAGCCGAAGATCAAAAACATGGCCGAGTACATTGTCAACATGCACATTGCCGGGCCGTACTACCTGAATTTTGCTGACTGCAGCCCGCTGGCCGGGGCCCGCGGCGTGCGGGAGTACCTGTTCGGCAAGCGGGTCGGCAGCCTGCCGCTGATGACGCTGGCCGCCCACGACTGGGCTGAAACGCTGCGCACCCCTGACCCCGACCGACTGCACCACCCCGATGACAGCGAGGGCATCAACCTGTTTTACCATCTTCAGACCGCACTGGCCGAGCAGGAGGTGACTGCCTTTGCCCTGCGCGCATCCCCTGCCGCGCCGGGGGATGTCTGGTATCCGAGCGTCGGTATTCTCGTCTGCCGCCGCGGCGCTTATGCACTGGGCGCCAAGGCGGGCAGCAACGCCGACAGCCACAACCACAACGATGTGGGCAGCGTGACGCTGTATAAAAACGGGGCACCGCTCCTGATCGATGTGGGTGTGGAGACCTACAGCAAAAAGACCTTCAGCCCGCAGCGGTATGAGATCTGGACGATGCAGTCCGGCTGGCACAACCTGCCGGAATTTGACCCCGACGGTGCGGCGTATCAGCAGCAGCCCGGTGCGGCCTTTGCCGCTGCCGGGGTCGCCGTGGCCGACACATTGGACAGCATCGCAATGGACCTTGCCCCTGCCTACGGCGCCGTGCCGGGGTTGGGGTACTACCGCCGCGCCGTGCGCCTGACTGCCGATGGGCTGACCCTGTGCGATGAGACCGACTACCCCGGCGAGGTCGCCTTGACGCTGATGAGCGTTGAAAAGCCCGCCGCAGACGGCAGCACCGTGCAGTTCGGCACCTTAGCGGCCGCCCGTGCGGATGGGGCTGTGCGCATCGTGACCGAGGCGGTAGCCGTCACCGATGCCCGGCTGCGTCAGGCCTGGCCGGACACCCTCTACCGCACCCGCCTGTATTTCACCGGGCAGCTTGCCCTTACCGTTTTCTGAAAGGATGATACCCATGGAGCTTTTGAAGTTAAAGATCCTTGACGCCGAGGGCCAGACCCTCATGACCGCGCCCGGTGCGGAGCAGGTCAGCCTTGTGTACATGAACGCCTACAAGCCGGGGGACCGCGTGGCACTGGAGATCGGCACACCCGGGCAGTATATCGTGATCCAGTTTGAGGACACGATGGCCCCGGCGCTCGTCTATGTCGTCAAGCGGGAGATCAACTTCCACATTCCGTTCGGCGAGCAGGCCATCACCTACAGCCCCAAAAGCTTTTCCGGGTGCTGCCACATCATCCGCGCCCGCTTTGCCACCGAGGCGGAGATCAAGGCGCGGCGCAACCTTGCGTTCAACCCCTATGACGAACACGGTGATACCGGCTTCTTCCCCCATGCGTCCGCCAATGTGGAGACCCGCGGCGAGGCCGTGTTTGCCGCCCGCAACGCCGTGGACGGCGTGTATGAGAATGACGCCCACGGCACCTGGCCGTACCAGAGCTGGGGCATTAACCGCGACCCCAATGCCGCGCTGACGCTGGATTTCGGCCGCGCCGTGATCGTGGACGAGCTGCGCCTGACGCTGCGCGCGGATTTCCCGCACGACAGCTACTGGACGCAGGCGACCGTGGCGTTTGATGACGGCAGCCGCGAGGTTTTGCAGCTGACCAAGACCGCCGCCCCGCAGACCTTTGCGATCACCCCGCGCACCGCAAAAAGCCTGAAGCTGTTTGAGCTGAAAAAGGCCGAGGACCCGTCCCCGTTCCCCGCGCTGACCCAGCTTGAGGCATGGGGCACCGAGGCACCGTAACCCCCGCCAAGCCGCAAAAAGCCGCACACACCTCGCAGTGTGTGCGGCTTTTTGTCATAGCAGCAACAAATCCCCGCCCGTTTCCGGGCGGGGACTGTGCAAACACGATCTTATATCGTCAGAGGCTCAGCGCGTTTCGTGCTTTTTCTTTTTCAGCAGGGCCAGCAGGCCGACCGCTGCCAGACTGACCAGTGCAATGCCTGCGACCGGGAGCAGCGGGAAGCTGTCCGAGGTCTGGGGAATCAGCCCGCTCTTGGCAGGCACCGCAGCCTTGTTATCGGCTGCGCCTGCAGGCTTGGCGGTACCGCTTGCAGCAGCGGCGGTGCCGCCCGCATTGCCTGCTGCGGTATTGCTGCTGTTGCCGGCATTCGTGTTGCTGCCGGTGTTGCTACCGGTGCTGCCGCCGGGGGTCGTGCCGGTGCTGCCGGTGCCCGGCGTCACCACCGGTCCGGAGGCAGGCTTGGCCTTCCAGCCGATGGCAAAGGGAGAGAAGGAGCCTACATGCACCTTGAGCTTGCCGTTCGCAGCGTCCAGCTCCGGGTCTTTCAGCAGCTCAACCTCACCGGCATGGTCGCGGGTGCAGAGCATGTGCGCCACTTCAATATCGAACTGGCTGAAATTCTCTGCGGTCACACCATCGGGCAGGTCGAACCAGACATCCATGCCCCCTGCAGGGAAGCTGTTTTCCTCGGCTTCGATCAGGCTACCGTCACCGAAATCCAGCATCAGCTTCACATCGTAGATGCTCACCTTGCAGCCGCTGATCTCATCGGAGAGCTGCTTTACCAGCTCTTTCTCAATTTTTTCGGTTGTAGTAAACGCTGTATTTTGCAGTGCCTCCGGCACGCTGGTCAGGCCCTTCGTCACAACGACCTTCGTCTCGGCGGGCTGACGCTGCACGCCCAGCCAGCTGATGACAGGTGCCTGGCTGCCGGTGGCGGTCACCGTGTAGTAAACGGTTTTTTGACCGTCCAACTTGAACACAGCCTTGTTGAGGATATCCCCGCTGCTGCCGTTCAGGTTCAGGGTCGCGGTCTCGCTCAGGGCGTTGCCCTCGGCATCGGTGACCACGGCGGTCATCGGGCGGTTCTGGCCCCACCATTCATGGTGGGCGCTCGTCAGGATGTAGCTGCCTGCAGGCAGGGTCAGGGCGTAGGTCAGGGTCTCGCCCGCTTTATTTTCGCGGCCGTAGATGCCGGTCGCGGTCTTGTCAGCGGTGGAGCTGTAGCCCTTGGTACCGGCATCCGTATCGACAAGACCCCAGTCATTATCGGCGGTCTTGCGCTGGTCAAAGGCTTCATTCAGCAGCTTGCTGCCCAGAGCCTTTTTGTACAGCGTATAGCTCTCGGTCGTGCCGCCGCTGACGGCTGCCGGATCACCGGCCACACTGTCGATGAATACCACGGTATCGCCGGGGATAACTTCGCCGATCTTGACACTGACAGTCAGCTTCTCGCCCAGCGGGTTGACGGCCCCTTTGACGGTGCCCTGGATCTCGGCCGCACCGTAGGCATTGGCATTCAGTGCGTTCATATCCACATTCCAATCCACAGGCAGGGTCGCGGTGGTGCCGTCCGTCTTTTTGACCTCGACCGCGGCGGGCAGGCTGCCGATGCCGCTGCCGGTGACATAGCTTTCCAGCGCAGGCAGCTTGGTCAGCACCTCGGTAACTGCACCCTCGGCGGCAGGCAGGCGGTTGCCGATGGTGTTCAGCGCGTCCACCTTGAGCGTGCCGGATTTCAGCACAACCTTGACAGTGTGCTTGCCGGCGGCAAGGTCGGACAGAATGTACGCCTCACCGCGGGTGTGGGCGGCCTTGGTGGCGGCGTTTTCAACCTTCATCACGCCGTCCACATAGACATCGATCACAGCGGAGCCGTTGTTGCTGCCCATGATGGCAAAGCCGCTGCCGTCCACCGCAAAGGTGAACGCCGCACCGGCGGTGCTGGCCTCAGACATCGTGCGGTACCAGTTGTCAGCGCTGCCGCCGCCCGGGTTGTTGATGGCCCATGCACCCTCATAGACAACGCCATCGTCCTGACCATCGATCATGGCAGTGGCGTAGGGAATGCCGCCCTTGACGGTCCTGATTTCCAGATTGTCCGCATAGACCTGCGTCCAGTTGGAGCTGATCTTCACACGGCCGGAGAGCATCGGATTTGCATCGGTGTAGCTGGTGACAAGCGTGCCGTTGATATAGGCATAGACGGTGTCGCCCAAGCCGATGAGCTTTACATTGTACTTGCCAGCATCATCCTTGGCAACACTGCCGCTGGCCACAGCGGAGCCGATGCGGAACAGCTTCCAGCTGCCCGCGCCGTTGAGCTCCAGCGTGTAGCCGCTGTTGTTCCAGTTCATGCCGGTCTGCGCACGGATGGTCAGCCGCTCATACCGGTTGGCATCGGCGTTGGGCAGCTCCATATCCACCGAAGCGCTGTAGTCCATCCAGCGCCAGTCCCCCACGATGGTAGCCGGGTCACCGCCGTTCCACTGGGTCACGCCGGCGGCGTTCTCCTGCTTTAAGCGGCCGTTCTCCACGATCCATGCGCCGTGGGTGTCCAGCATGTAGCGGGGCTCATTGCCGCGGTCCACGATGTAGTTGAGTTCCTCCTCCTTATAGTCGAAGTTATCGGCGTAGAGGTAGTCATCGGCCGTATCAGCCTTCTTGCCGGTCGCATCGGTGTCCAGCACCGCGCGGGTCGCAGTCTGGATGTAATCGCCGCTGCCGTCCTCAGTGGGGAAGCGCTCCGGCTCAGTATCCAGCGTAGTGGCGGTCACAACACTGTAGGCCGGTACGGTCACATAGGCGATGCCGCCCTCGATCTTGGCGTCCTCGCCCTTCTGCATATAGCTGTCGGTCGCGGTCGTCCAGATGTGCAGGGCCTCGGCCTTCAGCGCCATGTCGGACAGCTTGACGGCAAAGGTCTTTTCGTTGCGGGTGTTGTTGACGAACACCGTGGAGAAGTTCTGCTTGTCGGGTGCTGCCAGCGTCATATAGCTGGCGTTTCCGTCAATGCCTGCGGTGGCATGCTCGTTCGAGCTGGCACCGAAGGACGCAAAGGTAGCGCCCGGCAGCACGCGCCAGATACCGGCGGTGTTGCTTGCATTCTCCCAGCCGGTCTTGGCAAACTTGGTGATATGGCCCAGCATGTAAAGCACAGGGTCATAGTGGATATAGCCGCTCCACGGGTCGCGGGCGGAGAGCAGCTCCTTATGGCCGTACTGGATGCCCTCGTAGAAGGCGCCGATGGCCGGCTGGAACATGTACATCGTCCGGCGGGAGCCGACAAAGGCGTTGGGGAAGCTGTCCAGCAGCGCCAGCGGGCTTTGGTAGCCGCCGATGGTGCCTGCACCGTACTCGGCGGTCTTGTTCTCCTGCAGCTCGGAATAACCGAAGGTCGCACAGCCCTCGCTGTACCAGACCTCCTTGTCATCCACATCGGCCATCTTGATATAGTCATCGGTGGCGTTGGTGCGGTAGTGGAAGCCGATGGCATCCACCGCGTCATACAGGTCCTTGTCACCGCGCATCATGGGTACGATCTTCAGGCCCTTGTTCTCATCCGAGGCCACGATCTTGATGCTGCGGTAGGCCTGCTTGGCCTCCTCGGTAAAATATTCCGGGAAATCCGTCTCGTTGGCAATGGCGTTGGCGAAATATTTGATGATCCCGCTGTCAGGATTGCCGGTCTCGTTCGTGTCGGGGTTGATGTAATCCACGACATAGCCGTACTTCTCGTAGGCGTCAAAGATCGTTTCCTTGTACCATTTGTAGTTGGCGGCATACCAGTCTGTGCCTTTGTAGGCGTTGACCCAGTTCGGGCAGCCCCAGCGCAGGATCGACACCTTGACATTCGGGTTGATCGTCTTGGCATCGGCGGCCATGACAAAGCCGGGCGAGCGGGAGGCATCTGCCTCCTCGTCCTCGTACCGCATGGTGCAGGCCTCGGCACCGGTAGAGTTGTTGCCGTCGTTGCCCATCTCCATCTTGATGTTGCTGAACAGCGGGTAGTCACCGCCGAACAGATAGCGCATCATGGCCCAGTAGGCGTCAGGGCTTTCGGCCTTGTAGTCAAGCAGCAGGTTGCTGGTGGAGTTGCCGTTCAGCATGCCGAGCCCCTTATAGGTCCAGCCGTTGACATTCTGGGCGGCCTGCTCGACCTCCGCACCGGTGACGGTGACAACGCCGTCCACCGCGACAACCGCATCGGCCGCCGCCTTGCGGGCGGCAGTCTCGACCTTGGCGGCCTCGGCGTCCGCCGCACCGGTCACGACCAGCTCGTCATACAGGCCGGTGCGCATAAAGCCGGTGCCGAAGGTGGCGCCCACGGCGCCCACGATGCCGGACTTCTCGCTGAGCTTGAAGCCGATGCCGGTGGCAGGCAGGACCTCCTCGCCGTTCAGATAGACGGCCACCGTGCCCTCGGTGTCATTCTCGGCATAGACAAGGGCCAGGGCGTTCCATTCTCCGGCGGTCATCGCCTTGGAGAGCTTGTGCTCCGTACCGTTGTTGACCTTCAGCACAGCTGTGCCGTCCGTCTTGCAGGGCACAATGCGGAAGTTTGCACCGGCATCGCTGCCGACAAGCAGCGCCGAGGTGTTGTCATGCGCAGCATCGAATTTGACATTCGCATACAGAGTGAAGCGGCTGCGCTTGAAGAAGGCGTCCCCCTCCTGCAGGGCACCGCCGCCGTCCACAGCGGAGTTGCTGCCGCTGATCCATTCAGCGGTTACCTTGACCTGCTTGCCGGTGGACAGCGACTCCACCAGAGAAGCGCCGCTGCGCACCGCAACAAGGTCTTGATCCTCCAGCACCTTGCCGAAGTTCTCATTCTCGGAGTCCTGCACCGCAGCGCTCATCACCTCGGCAGCTTGTGCAGCGGTCTCCTCGGCCGCAGGCTCTTCCGCCGGGGCGGGGGGTCTGCTCAGCCGCCGGTTCCTCAGCCGGGGCGGGGGTCTGCTTAGCCGCCGGTTCCTCAGTCGGGGCAGGGGTCTGCTCGGCCGCCGGTTCCTCAGTCGGGGCAGGGGTTTCCGTCTCGTTGGCGGACGGTGCAGGGGCCTGCTCCTGCTGCGCGATTGCTGCAGCCGGCTGTGCTTCCTCGGCAAAGACCTGTGTGGGGACCATACCGGCCAGCATACCGACGCACATTGCCGCTGCAACCAGCTGTTGGCATCTGCGCTTTGCTTTTCTCATGGTTTTTCATCCTCTCTTTAAAAATCGGGCTTTTCATGGCAGTGGGTTTCTCTTATCATAGCGCAGTTGCGCGCTTTCTCCCATGTCCGATTTTATGAGGAACCTGCAAATTTTTCCGTTTATGAAAAGCGCACACATTTTGCGCAAGACATACAATTATTGCTGTTTTTGTGTAAGAATTTCTATTGCCTTTCCCGCCTGAACCTGCGATAGTATAAGGTTACAACAAACGCCCTGAGATGGACAGTTTGTTCGGGATATCCTGTACTCTGCACCTTATCCCCGGACGGCTGCACCGCCCATGTTCCTGACTTTCCAAAAATTGAAGTGCAGACCCCTACATTGGATGCCGCCCTGCTGGAAGTCAAGCAGCAAATCCAAAAAGCCCTGCGCCAATACAAGAACCCGCCCATTCCCACCAAACAAGACCAAATCGTAGTGCCAACCAACAGCGTGCTGGTACTCGTCAAAGCAGGTTGACCGCTCCTATTTTTACCTGCCAACTCCGCAAAATTTATCCACAAAAAGCGCCCGGGCGGTTGAAAAGTTCAATCGTCCGGGCGCAGTCATTTTGCCGTTTTGGGGTCATTTTGGGGTCAAAGTTACCAGAATGTTATCACTTTTGCCATAATGTAGAAAAAAGCTCGTTGAAACTTGTCGTTTCAACGAGCTTTTGTTGGTTGCGGGGACAGGACTTGAACCTGCGACCTCCGGGTTATGAGCCCGACGAGCTACCATCTGCTCTACCCCGCGATATTTAGTTGCTCTCTCTTGAGTGCCTAAATAGTATAGCATCCACATCCCGCAATGTCAATACCCTTTATAAAATATTTTTTGCATCCTGCCCCAAAAACAAAAGCCCGCGCAAATTAGTGGTTGAATCCCCTAGTTAAAACGGGTACTATTATAATAGAAAAGGATCGCCAAAATCCGGCAGATATCCCTTGCCCGGCGGGCGGCGGTGCAAAAAATAAACGGTGCCCCTGGCGCAGCAGCCGGGAACGCTGTGAATGAGGTTAGGAAAGTTATGAAACGTCTGGTCGTTGGGGTTCTGGCACACGTGGACAGCGGAAAAACCACTCTTTCGGAAGCACTGCTCTACCGTGCGGGCAGTATCCGCAAGCTGGGGCGCGTAGACCACCGGGATGCATTTTTGGACACCGATGCGCTGGAAAAAGCCCGCGGCATTACCATTTTTGCCAAACAGGCCGTGCTTACCCTGCCGGCCGGAACGGTGACGGGCACCCCGCTGGAAGAGACCCAGATCACCCTGCTGGATACCCCCGGCCACGTGGACTTTTCGGCGGAGGCCGAGCGCACGCTGCAGGTGCTGGATTATGCGGTGCTGGTCATTTCCGGCACGGACGGCATCCAAAGCCACACGATGACATTGTGGCGGCTGTTGGAGCGCTACCATGTGCCAACCTTTATCTATGTCAACAAAATGGATCTGCCCGGTGCGGACAAAGCCCTGCGCCTGCGGGAGCTGCGGGGCCGCTTTGGGGATGGCTGTGTGGACTTTACCCCCACCGTTCCGGCGGAAGAACGCGCCGAAGCCCTTGGCGTGTGCAGTGAACCGCTGATGGAAGCCGTGTTGGCAACAGGAACAGTGCCGCAGGCGGATCTCATCACGGCAATCACGCGGCGGCAGGTGTTCCCCTGCTATTTTGGCGCGGCTCTGCGGCTGGATGGCATTGACGACCTGCTCAATGGTCTGCAGCGGGATACCCGCATGCCGCCAGATGGCGGCAGCTTTGGCGCGCGCATCTTCAAGATCGGGGCAGACGAATCCGGCGCGCGCATGACCTACCTGAAAGTGACGGACGGCGTGCTGAAAGTCAAATCCAACCTGGTATCCCGCCCAGATGCCCGTGTGGAGTTTGAAGAAAAGGCCGACCAGCTGCGGGTCTACTCCGGCAGCAAATACCGCCTGGTCAGCGAAGCCCCGGCGGGCACCGTCTGCGCGGTGCTGGGCCCCACAAAAACCTATCCCGGACAGGGCCTTGGCGTACAGCCGGATGCCCGCCAGCCGATGCTGGAACCGGTGCTGAACTACCGGGTGGAGCTGCCGGAAGGAGCTGCCCCCCACAATGCCCTTCTGGCTCTGCGCACCCTGGAGGACGAGGATCCACAGCTGCATGTGGTGTGGAACGCCGCTCTGGGCGAGATCCACCTGCAGCTGATGGGTGAAATTCAACTGGAAATTTTGCAGAGCGTGCTGCAAAGCCGCTTTGGATTGGAAGTGGCCTTCGGCGAGGGCGGCATTCTATACAAAGAGACCATCTCTGCCCCGGTGGAGGGCGTGGGACATTATGAACCGCTGCGCCATTATGCGGAGGTTCATCTGCTGCTGGAACCCGGCGAGCCGGGCAGCGGCCTGCAGTTTGCCAGCATTTGCCGCACCGATGCGCTGGACCTGAACTGGCAGCGGTTGATTTTGACCCACCTGGCGGAGCGCAGCCACCCCGGCGTGCTGGCCGGTGCGCCGCTGACCGATGTGAAAATCACCCTGACGGCAGGCCGTGCCCACATCAAGCACACCGAGGGCGGGGACTTTCGCCAGGCAACTTACCGCGCCGTGCGGCAGGGGCTGCGCACCGCGGCGGCCCGGGGGCAGGCGGTCTTGCTGGAACCCTGGTATGACTTCCGGCTGGAAGTCCCGCAGGACTGTGTTGGCCGCGCCATGGCCGATCTGCAGCGCCGCTGCGCGGAATTCAGCACGCCGGAAAACGAGGATGGCCTGGCCGTCATTACCGGCAAAGCCCCGGTTGCCGAAATGCGGGGCTGTGCGCGGGAAGTGACCGCCTACACCCGCGGTGCGGGCCGCCTGAGCTGTATGCCCCGCGGCTATGCGCCCTGCCACAACACCGAAGCCGTGCTGGAAGCCATTGGCTACCAGCCGGATGCCGATACTGAAAACCCGGCGGATTCCGTATTTTGCAGCCACGGCGCGGGCTACCTTGTCAAATGGGACGAAGTTCCCGCCCACGCCCATGTGGCCAGCGGCCTGGGGCGCAACGCGCCCGGTGCCCAGCAGGCGAAACAGGAAGAAGCGGATGCCTCCGATGAAGCCTCCGATGCCCGCCGCCGTGCTGCCGCTTACTGCGGCACACTGGAGCAGGACAAAGAGCTGCTGGCGATTTTTGAGCGCACCTATGGGCCGATCAAGCGCCGGGGGGAAGCCGCAGGTCAGCATGACCAGCTTGCCGCGCGCAAAGCCTTCCGCAGTGTGGGGCCAAGCCAGAACCGTACCCCCGCTGCACCGCCGCCCAGCGGGCCGGAGTACCTGCTGGTAGACGGCTACAACGTGATTTTTGCGTGGGATGAATTAAAGAAGATCGCGGCGGAAAACCTGGATGCCGCCCGCCGCCGGTTGATGGACATTCTGTGCAACTATGCGGGCTACCGCAAGTGTGTGCCCATCCTGGTGTTTGACGCCTACCGCGTCAAGGGCGCCGGGCGGGAACAAGAAACCTGGCACAACCTGCACGTGATTTATACCCGCGAAGCCGAAACCGCCGATATGTTCATCGAGCGCACCACCCATGAGCTGGCCAAAAACCACCGCGTGCGGGTGGTCAGCTCCGATGGTGCGGAACAGATCATTATTCTGGGCAACGGTGCGCTACGGGTATCCGCCCGCGCATTTGAGCGCGAGGTGCGTGCCGTGGAAGCCGAGATCCGCGAATTTTTGGACCAGTAAGGGAATACTGCATCCATCCAAGCGCCGATACGGCGGGGATGATGGTAGAGTGTATTGAAAGGCAGGAAAACAATGGATTTTATGCTCAGCCGTGCCACACGGGTCACGGCGCAGTGGGCCAGTGCGCCCGTGCAGCATGCCGTGGCGCGCTTTTGGCGTGATATGGAAATGACTCTTTCCACCACCGGTTTTGTGCCGGATAACCGCCTGATGATCTGCCTTGCCCCCGCCCTGCCGCCGGAAAGTTATACGCTGGATGTGACGGAAAACCAGCTCACCCTCTGCGCGGCGGATGATTTGGGCGCGGTGTACGGCCTGCTGGATATCAGCCGTCATTACCTGGGGGTAGCACCATTCTGGTTCTGGAACCAGCAGCAGTTTGAGCCCAAACCCTTTGCCACTGTGCCGGAGGGCCGCATTACCGGGCCAGCCGCCGCTGTCGGCTTGCGCGGGTGGGATCTTTCGGATGCACCATGGCTGTCCGCCTGGGCGGATGCCACCGAAAACGGCTGGGAGATGATTTTTGAATCCCTGCTGCGCTACCGCGGCAATATGGTGCGCACCGACAAACAGGCGGACCTTGCCGCCGCCATGGGCCTGCGCCCTGTGCAGAACCCGCAGACCCCGCTGGGGGCTGCCCCGCAGCAGGCTGCGGCGGAAAACCCGGAAGAACGCCATAAAATCTGGCAGGATTCTATCCGCACTCTCAAAACCAGCCCGCGCATCTGGGCGCTGGGCATTGACGGGATGGGGGGTGATCCCGATGGCACAGCCAGCACTGCGGCGCTGCAAGAGCAATGGCAGCTGCTGAACGCCACGGTGCCCGGTGCCGCTGCCTATATTCTGCTGCAGGGCGAAACCGTTGCGCTCTACCAGGAGGGAAAACTCAAAATCCCGGATAGCGTTATCCCCGTTTTAACCCCGGCCCCCAGTGCCAGCAGTGCGGGCGGCCCTGGTCCCGGCGCGCAGCACGGGCTGTGGTTCAGCCTTTGCCGCCGCGATAAGCTGACCGGCAACCCCATGACCGCCTACCCCGGCGGCGATACCGCCGTTAACGGAATGCTGCAGGGAGCCTGGCGCGGCGGGGTGCGCAGCTTCTGGATGGTTGGCACCGGGGACCTGCGCCCCTCCCTGATGGAGTTGAACCTGACCGGTGCTTTGTGGTGTACCCCGGATACCGACTGCGCCGCGCAGCGCACGGCTTACCTGCGCTGTACCTACCGTGCGCCGGATGGCTGGGCACTGACGGACAGCGCACTGGAGGATCTTTCGGTCTGCCTGCGCGCCCGTGCCGAAAGCGCCGTGCAGGCGGGCAGCCCGCCGCAGCCGGTGGGCGAAGCGTTCCTGACCCGCAGCACCCGGCTGTTTGCTTCGGCCTGGCTGTGCGGCAAAACGCAGGGTCCGATTCAGGAACTTGCCGCTCTGCTGCCCGCAGAAAGCTATGCGGAACAGCTGGCTGCCTATCAGCAGCTCTGCACTTCCGCGCTGGAAAATTATGAAACGCTGCTGCCCGGCTGTTCTTACGCCGGGCGGGCCACCACGCCGCTCTGGCAGGAGCAGGTGGTGTTCAGCGTGCGGCTGTACCTGTACGCCCTGCGCGGGGCGGTGCGCTTTTGCACCGCGCGGGAGCAGTTTTTGGATAAGGACTGGCAGAACTGTTTTTGCACCCTGGGCCGTGCGGCGGATGATTTTGGTGCCATGGCGGCTCTGCTGCAGCCCAAAACTGGGTTCTGGGTCGGCTTTTGCAGCGATACCATGCTGGACGGCGCACTGACCGCCCGCGTTCTGACCGGTCTGATGGCGATTCCCCGCGCGGCCGGGGACGGGCCGGATTATGCCGCCTGGCAGGCTCCACTGCCTGGTGCCCCGGCGGCCCCCGTGCCGGATTTTACCCTGTACCGCGCCCTGGTACAGGCGGAAACGAAAAAAGTGTAAGGGCCGGGCCGAAAATGCACCGAAAAATCCATGTATTGCCCTGAGCTTTTTGAGCACCGAGATAACCGGCGGCTTTACCGGCTGCACCGTTGGCATGTATGCCTCCGCCAACGGCACCACCGGCACCAACCACGCCGCTTTCTACTGGTTCGCTTACCAGCGGGTGTGAAACAAGTTGCGCAAAAATATGACAATCAAAAGCAGCTCCCGCCGCCGCGGGGCTGCTTTTGGTTTATAAAGTCGCATTTTGCCGTGAAATTGAAACGTTTCATCAAAATGAATACTACTTTCTTGTTATATTCGACAAGGAAAACGGTTGCGATTCGTGCAAGGCTACAATCTTGCACTCAAAATCCAAAAAACGATTGATTTTTGCAAAACACGGGTGTAGTATAAAGCCATAGCAAGGTTGGAAACGTTACCAACCCGTGAACCACACCCGTCAGCAACGGTGCAACTGGTTCCACTTAAAAAGGAGGATAATACCATGAAATCCAAGCAAACAATCTCTCTCGCCGTGGCATCCATGATGGCTGCCGGCCTGCTGGCAGGTTGCGGTTCCACCGCATCTTCCACTGCTTCCTCTGCTGCAGAAAGCACCGCAGCTTCTTCCGAAGCTGCCAGCTCCGAAGCAGCCGCCCCGGCAGATACCACTGCCGCCGGCAAGGTCTACTACCTGAACTTCAAGCCCGAGCAGGATGAAGCCTGGCAGGCCCTGGCAAAGACCTACACCGAAGAGACCGGCGTTCCCGTTACCGTTGTGACCGCTGCTTCCGGCCAGTACGAAACCACTCTGATGAGCGAAATGGCCAAGAGCGATGCGCCCACCCTGTTCCAGGTCAACGGCCCTGTCGGCCTGGCCAACTGGAAGGATTACTGCTATGACCTGACCGGCTCCAAGATCCTGGGCGACCTGACCAGCGATTCTTACGCCCTGAAAGATGGCGACGCCACCGTGGCCATCGGCTACGTTATCGAGAGCTACGGCCTGATCACCAACAAGACCCTGCTGGAAAAGGCCGGTTACACCACCGATGATATCAAGAGCTTCGCAGACCTGAAGAAGGTTGCCGAGGACATCACCGCCCGCAAGGACGAACTTGGCTTTGCAGCATTCACCTCCGCCGGTATGGATTCTTCCTCTGACTGGCGCTTCAAGACCCACCTGGCCAACCTGCCCATCTACTTTGAGTACCAGGCTGACGGCATCGGCTCCACGGATGCCATCAAGGGCACCTACCTGGATAACTACAAGAACATGTTTGACCTGTACATCAACAACTCCACCTGTGCTCCCACTGAGCTGGCTGGCAAGACTGGCGATGACAGCCGCAACGAGTTCCTGGACAATGAGGCTGTCTTCTACCAGAACGGTTCTTGGGAATATACCAACCTCGTCGGCGATGGCAAGCCCTTCACCGATGACGACCTGACCATGATCCCCGTCTACATTGGCGTGGGCGATGAGGCCAACCAGGGCCTGTGCACCGGCACCGAGAACTACTGGTGCGTAAACAAGGAAGCCGACCAGGCAGATATCGATGCAACTCTCGACTTCATGTACTGGTGCGTCAGCTCTGATGAGGGCACCAAGGCCATGGCAAACGATATGGGCTTTGTTATCCCCTTCAAGAATGCTCAGGAATCCCCCAACCTCTTCGTTAAGGTTGATAATGCTCTGACCGCTGAGGGCAAGACTCCTGTTGCCTGGTGCTTCTCCACCATGCCTTCCGAAAACTGGAAGAACGGCGTTGGCTCTGCTCTGACTGCTTACGCAGCCGGCACTGGCGATTGGAACGCTGTTGTGACCGCCTTTGTGGATGGCTGGAAGACCGAAGCTGCCCTGAATGCAGGCTGATATGAACCAAAATAGCGAGACCTGAATGTTAAAAGCGGGGCGGGCGATGATTCGCCCGCCCCGCTCTTTTATGTGCTCAAGTACGTGCTCAAGGGGGTACTGTTATGGAAAAAGCGATCCAGCGCTATTGGCCTGTGTTCGTGCTGCCCACCCTGCTGGCCTTTATCATCGGCTTTATCTGGCCGTTTATCTGGGGCGTGGCGCTTTCGTTCTGCAAATTCACAACTGTTCAAAATGTTACCTTTGTTGGTCTCGGCAACTATGCCAAGATCTGGCTGGATGATACCTTCACCCATGCGTTCTGGTTCACTGCGGTGTTTACTGTGGTGTCCACGGTGCTCATCAATGTGCTGGCGTTCGGCATTGCGCTGCTGCTTACCCGCGGCATCCGCGGTACCAACATCTTCCGTACCACCTTCTTTATGCCCAACCTGATCGGCGGCATTATCCTTGGCTATATCTGGCAGATTCTGCTCAACGGCGTACTCAGCGCACTCGAAAAACCGCTGCTTTCCCTGAACGCCACGTACGGCTTCTTGGGCCTTGTCATTCTGATGTGCTGGCAGCAGATCGGTTACATGATGATCATCTACATTGCTGGCCTGCAGAACGTGCCGCTGGATCTGATCGAAGCCGCCAAGATCGATGGCGCAAACGCCAAGCAGATCCTGTTTAAGATCAAGATCCCCATGGTTATGCCCAGCATTACCATCTGCACCTTCCTGACTTTGACCAACTCCTTCAAGCTGTTTGACCAGAACCTGTCCCTGACCGGCGGCGAACCGGCCAAGCAGACCATGATGCTGGCTTACAACATTTATGATACCTTCTATGCCCGCTCCGGACCCCAGTGGAAGGGCATCGGCCAGGCAAAGGCTGTTGTGTTCTGCCTGTTTGTTGTGGTGCTGGCCGTACTCCAGCAAAAGCTGACCCAGTCCAAGGAGGTGCAGCAGTAATGGAAAAAACCATCAAAAAACCGGTGGAAGAAAAACCTACCGTTGGCAAAGCGGACCGCCGCATCAATGCCATTCTCAGCGTGGTGCTTGGAGTGCTGTGCGTTGCATGGATCTACCCCATCGTCATGATCTTCTTTAACTCCCTCAAAACCGAGCGCGCCATTACCACCTCCCGCGCGTTTGAGCTGCCCACGGCCGGAACCTTTGTCGGCCTCAAAAACTATATTTACGGCATCCAGGAAATGGACTTTTTGTCTTCCTTCTGGTATAGCCTAGTCATTACTGTCAGTTCCGTTGTGCTGATTCTGCTGTGCTGCTCCATGTGCGCATGGTTCATCACCCGTGTCAACGGCAAACTTTCCAAACTGATGTACGGCTTGTGCATGTTCAGCATGGTGGTGCCGTTCCAGATGGTCATGTTTACCCTGGCCAAAACAGCGGATAGCTTAAAATTGAACAACCCTTACAACATCTGCATCATCTACCTCGGCTTCGGTGCCGGTCTCGCGGTGTTCATGTTCACCGGCTTTATGAAGAGCATGCCGGTTGAAATTGAGGAAGCCGCTATGATCGATGGTTGCAACCCGCTGCAGATTTTCTTCCGCGTGGTCTGCCCTATCTTAAAGCCGACGATGATCTCTACCGCAATCCTGGAAACCATGTGGGTCTGGAACGACTATCTGCTGCCCACCCTGGTGCTGGATATCAAAACCTACCGCACCATCCCCATGGCGATTCAGTATTTCCGCGGCAGTTACGGCAAGGTGGAAATGGCGCCCATGATGGCCTGCATCATGATCACCATTCTGCCGGTCATTATTCTGTATCTGATCTGCCAGAAGTATATCATTGATGGTGTGGTGGCCGGTGCTGTAAAGGGCTAATGGCTGCGGCACCCTGCTGCCGGAAGGAGTTTTCTGTGTATGACCATCAAAGATATTGCAAAAGAATCGGGGTATGCCATCGGCACGGTTTCGCGGGTGCTCAACAATAACCCCAGCGTCAGCCCGGCCGCCCGCGCCAAGATTCTTGAGGTCATCAAGCGGTATAATTATCAGCCAAACTCCAACGCCAAACACCTGAAACAGCAAAGCAGCGATGGCCTTGCCCTGATCGTAAAGGGCACCCAGAACATGTTGTTTGTGGACATTCTGGAAAAAATGCAGGCTATCCTGGAGGAACGCGGATATGTTTCCACGGTCTATTATATTGATGAAGAAGCCAACGAAGTTGCGCAGGCCGAACTGATCTGCGCCGAGCGCAAACCTTATGGCATTGCTTTCCTTGGTTCTAACCTGGAATACTTCACACCGCAGCTGGCGGAACTGCGTGTTCCATGCCTGCTGCTGACCAACAGCGCCGCAACCCTGAACATCCCCAACCTGTCCAGCGTCAGCGTGGACGATGTTTCGGCATCGTCCCTGATGATTGAGTACCTGTATGCGCAGGGCCACCGCAAGATCGGGCTGATCGGCGGCAAGCCAGACCAGTCCCGCCCCAGTCTGTCCCGTCTGACCGGCAGCCAGAGCGCTATGTTCCGCCTTGGCCTGCCGTTCGAGATGGAAAAGCAGTATGCCTATGCCCGGTTTTCGCTGCAAAGCGGATATACCGCCATGGAATACCTGCTCAAGCACTGCCCGGATATTACGGCAGTGTTTGCCATGTCGGACCTGATGGCCCTGGGCGCGATCCGTGCCCTGAATGACCATGGCCTGCGTGTGCCGCAGGATATCTCGGTTTCGGGCTATGACGGTATTGCGCTGGGGCGCTACAGCAACCCGCGGCTGACCACCATCCGCCAGAACTCGGAACGACTGGCCCAGCGCGGTGCGGAAATTCTGCTCAACTGTATTGAAAACGGAAGCAGCGCGGTGCATGAAGTGGTTCCTTTTGAATTGATTGAGGACGAAAGTGTTGCGGCTTTGCCCAATCATTGAACGAACCAGACATATGCGGAGTATATAAAGGCAACACCGCACAATTCCCGCCTGACGGCTTAAGCACCGCTCCGGCGGCTGCGGCACGGCATCTGCGTTGCCAAAATGCTCGATAATGTCGGGTTGCGGTACCCGCATCGTGCTTCGGGGGCAAAAGCCCCTCGCACTCTGCGACCGCTGCCCCTGCTTCGGTTCGCTGTTTCCGCCACTGGCGGCGCTCACCTTTGCAGCATCCAGTATTATCTGCGCTTTTGGCTTAGCATCTGCCGCACCCCGCTCGCCGTATCGGCACTTAGAATTATGCGGTATTGCCATAAAGAAAAGAGGTTTCCCTGATGAGAGCAAGCGGCATTCTGCTGCATATTTCCAGCCTGCCCTCCCCCCATGGCATCGGCACCATGGGCGCGGCAGCAAAAGATTTTGTGGATTTCCTAGTCAAAGCCGGTCAGGCTTACTGGCAGATCCTTCCGGTTTGCCCCACCAGCTATGGCGACAGCCCTTACCAGTCTTTTTCTACCTTTGCGGGCAATCCGTATTTTATTGACCTGGACCTGCTGGCCAAAGCGGGCCTCCTCCAGCCGGAAGAATATGAATCTATCGACTGGGAAAGTACCCCTGGCTGTGTCAATTACGGAGCGTTGTACCAAAAGCGTTATGTGGTGTTGCACAAAGCCTGTGCCCGCCTGTTGGCAGCGCCCCCGGCGGATTACGCCGATTTTTTGGCGAAAAACGCGTTCTGGCTGCCGGACTATGCCCTGTTCATGGCCCTGAAAGATGCCCATAACGGGGTCTGCTGGCAGCAGTGGGAAGAACCGCTGCGCCGCCGCGAACCGGAGACCTTGGCCGCGGCCCGCGCCAAATATGCGGCGGATATTGACTTCTGGCAGGCTGTGCAGTATCTGTTCTATACCCAGTGGCATGACCTGAAAGCCTATGCCAACGCGCAGGGCATTGAGATTATCGGCGACCTGCCGATCTATGTGGCGGAGGACAGCGTGGATGTCTGGTCCTGCCCGCAGGAGTTCCAGCTGGACGAAAACCTGGTCCCCACCGAAGTGGCCGGCTGCCCGCCGGATGGCTTCTCCGCCACCGGTCAGCTATGGGGCAACCCACTGTTTGACTGGGACGCTATGGCTGCCAACGGCTATGCCTGGTGGGTGCGCCGCATCCGCCACCTGTGCGGAATTTATGATGTGTTGCGCATTGACCATTTCCGCGGCTTTGCGGGGTATTATGCCATCCCCTATGGTGATAAGACCGCCGAAAACGGCCGCTGGCGCACTGGGCCGGGCTATGCCCTCTTTGCTGCCGTCAAAAAAGAGCTGGGCAGCCCCCGCATTATTGCTGAGGACTTGGGCTTTTTGACCGATGATGTGCGCGCGCTGCTGAAAGAATGCGCCTACCCCGGCATGAAAGTGCTGGAATTTGCCTTTGACAGCCGTGACGGCGGTGACTACCGCCCCCACAGCTACCCCACCAACTGCATTGCTTACACTGGCACCCATGATAATGAGCCGGTGGACGGCTGGTTTGAAACCGCTCTGCCGGACGATATTGAGCGCGCCATCCAGTACCTGAATCTGACCAAAGAGGAAGGTATGAACTGGGGCATGATGCGCGGCATCTGGTCCAGCGTGGCGGATCTGGCCGTGGTGCAGGCCCAGGATGTGCTGGGCCTTGGGCATGAAGCCAGGATGAACACCCCCGCCACCTTGGGCGGTAACTGGTGCTGGCGCGCCCTGCCCGGCGCCTTTACCCCGGAGCTGGCCCAAAAGCTGCATGACGCTATGGAGCTGTATGGCCGCCTGCCGGAAGAACCCGCTGCAGAACCCGATGAAACAGAAAAATCGGAAGACGCAGAAAAAGCGGCGGAACCCAAAACCTGATCTCTCCCTCTCCAACGCCCCCCACCGGAGCAGCTTCCGGTGCGGGGGCTTTTTTTGCAAATTTTTGGGTTGTTGCCTTGGCAACAGACAGCCCCGATGCGGGTTGGTATACTAAAGGCACTCTGCAGGGTATGCTGAACCAACAACCCGGCAGAGCCGGTATGAAAACCCCGACTTTTGAAAGTACTTTCTGTGTTAGCGCGACCTAACCACGAAAGACAAAATTATACCTGCACCGTTCGCCATGGGAAGCCACCGACATGTGCGGCAAATGCCATGCACAAAAAGCAATGCAAAAGTTTCCAACACAATTTTTGGTGTAGTTGTTGCTTTTTGTAAGGACATATGGTAGAATAATTGTGGCCCGGATACGGGCTGGTCAATGGCGTCCTTTTGGGCTGGAACCGTGGGCAACGCAGAAAAGCTGCCCGCCCGCCAGCTGGAAAAGGACAAGATTTTCAATAGCTGGTTAGAATAACCTAACTAATAGAGCAGCGTATTTGGTTTACAACAGGAGGTAACCGATGACAGATTTTGTACAGTGGGAAGGCTTCCAGGGCCGCATCTGGAAAGAAGAAGTCAACACCCGCGATTTTATCCAGAAGAACTACCGCCCCTACTCCGGCGATGAAAGCTTCCTTGCCGGCCCCACCGAAGCAACCGATAAGCTTTGGGGTGCTCTGCAGGTTCTGCAGAAGGAAGAGCGCGCCAAGGGCGGCGTTCTGGATATGGAAACTGAAGTGGTTTCCGGCATGACCGCTTACGGCCCCGGCTATATCAGCGAGGACCTGAAGGATCTGGAAAAAGTCGTCGGCCTGCAGACCGATAAGCCCCTCAAGCGCGCCTTCATGCCCTATGGCGGCATCAAGATGGCAGAACAGGCCTGCACCACCTATGGCTATACTCCGTCCCCGAAGCTGCACGAAATCTTTACCAAGTATGCCCGCACCCACAACACCGCTGTGTTTGATGCCTACACCCCGGAGATGAAAAAGGCACGCCACAGCCACATTGTGACCGGCCTGCCCGATACCTATGGCCGCGGCCGCATCGTTGGCGACTACCGCCGCGTTGCCCTGTACGGCATTGACTACCTGATCAAAGAAAAGCAGAACGACTTTGCCAACTGCGGTGACGGCACCATGACCGATGACGTCATCCGTCTGCGTGAAGAGATCGCCCTGCAGATCCGCGCCCTGAACGATATGAAGGCCATGGCCGCTGCTTACGGCTATGATATCTCCCTGCCCGCTGCCAACGCCAAGGAGGCTGTGCAGTGGCTGTATTTTGGCTATCTGGCTGCCATCAAGACCCAGAACGGCGCTGCCATGAGCGTTGGCCGTATCTCCACCTTCCTGGATATCTACATCCAGCGCGACCTGGATAAGGGCATCCTGACCGAGACCGAGGCCCAGGAACTGATCGACCACCTGACTATGAAGTTCCGCATGGTCAAGTTTGCCCGTATCCCCAGCTACAACCAGCTGTTCAGCGGCGACCCCGTGTGGGCTACCCTGGAAGTTGGCGGCATCGGCATGGATGGCCGCTCCATGGTCACCAAGACCGACTTCCGCTTCCTGCATACCCTGGAAAACATGGGCCCCGCACCGGAGCCGAACCTGACCGTTCTGTACTCCTCTGCTCTGCCCAAGACCTTTAAGGATTATGCCTCCAAGATCTCTATCAAGACTTCCTCCGTCCAGTACGAGAACGACGATGTGATGAAGCCTGTCTGGGGCGACGACTACTCCATCTGCTGCTGCGTTTCCGCAACCCAGACCGGCAAGGAGATGCAGTTCTTCGGCGCACGTGCCAACCTGGGCAAGTGCCTGCTGTATGCCATCAACGGCGGTATGGACGAAAAGCTGCATGAGCAGATTGGCCCTCACTATGCCCCCATCACTGCAGAGTACCTGGATTATGACGAAGTTATTGCCAGATATGACGTTATGATGGATTGGCTGGCAGGCCTGTACGTCAATGTGCTGAACCTGATCCAGTACATGCACGACAAGTACTACTATGAGGCGGCTGAAATGGCCCTGATCGATACCGATGTGCGCCGCACCTTTGCCACCGGTATTGCCGGCTTCAGCCATGTAGTTGACTCCCTGAGCGCAATCAAGTACGCCAAGGTCAAGTGCGTGCGTGACGAGACCGGTCTGGTCACCGATTACGAGATCGAGGGCGAATTCCCCCGTTACGGCAACGATGACGACCGCGCCGATGATATCGCTGTCTGGCTGCTGCGCACCTTCCTGGAGAAGATCAAGCGCCGCCACACCTACCGCAACTCCGAGGCTACCACCTCTATCCTGACCATCACCTCCAATGTGGTATACGGTAAGGCAACCGGCGCAATGCCGGATGGCCGCGCAGCCTTTACCCCGTTTGCCCCCGGTGCAAACCCGGCTTACGGCGCAGAGCAGAACGGCCTGCTGGCCAGCCTGAACAGCGTTGCCAAGCTGCCCTACCACTGGGCACTGGACGGCATCTCCAACACCCAGACCATCAACCCCGACGCTCTGGGCCACAGCGAGGGCGAGCG